>Ga0208785_1000539_pt1 | contig 16966 bp, 21 predicted proteins | sample DEB08_DNA_2_FD_185499 | JGI IMG/M metagenome (GOLD analysis project Ga0208785, IMG submission 185499) | Aqueous microbial communities from the Delaware River and Bay under freshwater to marine salinity gradient to study organic matter... | ecosystem: Environmental > Aquatic > Marine > Coastal ...
GTATCCTGATACTATTCTTGCTGCTAATGAAATGAATATGAGGCCAGATATTCCAAATAAGAGGCATTATGACTATTTGCACAGTATCACTAGGAAGAAGAAGAGATACACGCCTTGGCCGAAAAATAATTTCTCAGAAGACGAAAAGTTAATATCTAAAATATATAAATACAACCAGCATAAAACAAAACAGGTAATGAAGTTGTTGTCTGAAGAACAAATAAATATGCTGAAAGAAATGTATGATGAAGGTGGGGTATGAACGCAGATATTATTGATTCGTTTGTTGAGGTTGATCTTGAAAGTGAAGACGACTTTCGGAAAATCAGAGAGACACTTACTAGGATAGGTGTATCCTCTAGGAAGGAAAAGAAGCTTTTCCAATCCTGTCATATTCTCCATAAACAAGGTAGATATTATATTGTCCATTTCAAACAGATGTTTGCATTGGACGGTAAGCCTTCTAATATGGAAGAAAACGACACAGGCAGACTCAATACTATTGCTAATCTTCTTGCAGAATGGAACCTCCTGAAAGTTAAAGATCCAGAGAAGACAAAAGCACCTGTTGCATCAATGAGCCAAATTAAAGTGGTTCCCCATAGAGAAAAAGACGAATGGGACTTAGTACCAAAGTATAATATTGGCTCTAAAAAAATACCTTGATCTCTAATTACATTTTGTATAAATAGAACCATTGAATGCCGAAAGGGTTCAATGGTTCTTTTTTGCTTTATACAAGGAGAAAGTATATGAACAAGGTATATTACAATTCGCCGTTTTTCATTGGTTTAGAAAAAACGTTAGAAACCCTTGAAAATTTGTCCTCACAACAACCCAATTATCCACCATACAATATTATTGAAACAGATGAACATAATTTTATTATTCAGTTTGCTGTTTCTGGTTTTGGTGAAAGTGAGTTAAAGGTTGTTCATGATGGGTCTACTGCCAATAGAATCTTGACCGTTACAGGCGAGAGACAGAAAGAAGAAGGTAGTGAGATAGATTATAGTTACCATCATCGTGGAATCTCGATGAAAAATTTCGAAAAGAAATTTACGTTGGGAGAATATGTTGAGGTAAGTTCGGTGACATTGAGACAAGGTATTTTAGAGATCAAGCTTGTCAAAAATATTCCTGAAGCACAGCGGCCAAAAGAATATAAGATAGAGTCGTAGTTCAAAGCCCCCGAAAGGGGGCTTTTTTAATGGATATGGCTGTGTTAACATCCGTGAAACTAAGGAGCATGTATGAAATTCTATACGCGGTGTGACAACATCAAAGGATTCTATTACATTCGTGGATATGAGAATGGGAAGCCTTTCTTCGAAAAACACAAAGTCGAATATTACCATTTTGAAGTTGCGCCAAAAGGCACACAAACTACTTTAAAGACTTTAGATGGTAGGGGTGTTGTTAGGAAAGATTTCCGTAGTAGACGGGATATTGATGCGGCGAGACAGCAAATATCCGAAACTGTCAATCGTGAATATTACGGTATGGAATTAACTCTGTATCCTTTTATCAACAAAAACTATTCAAATCAGATTGAATATAATTCAAAATATATTCGTGTTGTGAATATTGATATTGAGATTGCTGCTGATGATGGCTTTCCAGACATTGGAGAGGCGTTGAAGCCTATAACTGCAATAACAATGTATTTCAATGGAACCTACTATCTTTATGGTATAGGTGAATATGTGAAACACAGGGATGATGTTGTTTACAAGCGTTTTGAAAATGAAAGATCTCTGATTCTTGGTTTTGCTGAGGATTGGAGAAAGATAAGTCCTGATGTCGTTACTGGCTGGAACGTTGAAGGGTTCGACATACCCTACATGATTAATAGGTTCGAACGTGTTGCCGGAAATTCAACCGCTTTGAAGCTATCGCCTTGGGGTGAAATTCTTGAAAAAACTATCACAAAAAGAGGTAAGTTTGGCGAAGAAACACATACCGTCAAAGACGTAAAAGGTTTAACTGTTCTTGATTACCTAGTTCTGTATAAAAAATTTACCTATAAAGAACAGGAGAATAATAAACTAGACACCATTGCTAATGTAGAGCTTGGAGAGAAGAAGGTAGATTACTCAGAGTATGGCTCTCTTTTAAGCTTATATAAGAACGATTACCAAAAATTTTGTGAATACAACATCAAAGATGTTGAGCTTGTTCAAAGGCTTGATGAAAAACTTGGTTTGTTGGAGTTGGTATATGCGCTTTCGTATGATGCAAAGGTAAATTTTTCAGATTCTTTGACAACTGTAAAAATGTGGGATGTGATTATTCACAACCATCTTTTTAAGGATAATATCGTAATTCCGGGAAAGCCTTTGGAGGTTGAAAAGGGAGAGAAAATCAAAGGTGGTTTTGTGAAAGAACCTATACCCGGAATGTATGAGTGGGTTTGCTCTTTTGACCTTGATTCTCTGTACCCACATTTAATCATGCAGTACAATATTTCACCAGATACGTTCAGGGGCCATATAGGAAAAAGCGTTACTGTAGATAGTATTCTTTCAAATACCTGCAATATGCAGGATATTCAAAGGCAGCTAGACGAAGCTAACTGTGCTATGGCAGGATCTGGGTTTGTTTTTTCTAAAGATAAGCAAGGCTTTTTGGCAGAGCTTATGGAGACGATGTATAAAGATCGTGTAAAATATAAGAACATGATGAAGGAATCGTCTAAGAAGTACAAAGAGACGGGTGACGAAAAGTATAAGCGTGATGTGACACGTTTTCACAACATGCAGATGGCTAAAAAAATTCAGTTGAACTCTGCTTATGGCGCTTTGGCGAATGAATGGTTTCGATGGTTTAACAATAGTTATGCTGAGTCTATCACCTTGTCTGGACAGCTTGCTATCAGGTGGATTCTAAATAACCTGAACGCTTATCTCAATAAAGTTTTAGGAACAACTGATGAAGACTTCATTATTGCGTCAGATACTGACTCTGTTTATGTTGTTTTTGATAAGTTGGTTAAGCGTACTTACGGTGACATATCTGAAGTACCAAAAAAGAAAATTGTCAGTTTCTTGGATAAGGTCTGTGACCAAAAAATCCAACCATTTATCGAAAAAACTTATCAAGAGTTGGCTGATTACACTAGAGCGCATTCTCAAAAAATGAGTATGAAGAGAGAGTGTATTGCTGATAGAGGCATTTGGACAGCAAAGAAGCGTTACATTCTCAATATGTATATTAACGAAAATGAGGTATACGATGAACCAAAACTCAAAATTATGGGTCTTGAGGCAATTAAGTCTTCTACGCCTACAGTCTGTAGAAAGTACATTACAGACACAATAAGATTGATTATGGATACGAACGAAAGAGAAGTGATTGAATTTATTTCAAAAATCAAAAGAGAGTATTCTAAGCATTCTTTTGATGAGGTTGCTTTTCCTAGATCGGCAAACAACGTAAAGAAGTATAAAGATACTACAACTATCTATAAAAAAGGTACGCCAATTGCCGTAAGAGGCTCTTTAATATACAATAAAGCTATCGATGATCATGGCCTCACCAATCTTTATGAGGGAATAAAAGATTCTGACAAAGTAAAATTCTGTTATCTCAAAGTTCCCAATCCTGTTAAAGAAAATGTGATTTCTTGCCCGTCTGGGTTGCCGAAGGAGCTTGAATTAGAAAGATATATAGACTACAAGACACAGTTCGAAAAAGGCTATCTTGAGCCTATGAAAGCCATCCTCAATGCTGTAGGATGGGAATACGAAAAGAGAAACACCCTTCCATTTTTATAGGAGTTTGTGATGAGTGATTTTTTTAGAAATCTTGCTGACGAAGTAAAAGATGTCGATAGTAGTATTTTGGCTGATGGTGCAGGAGCTGCTGAATTTACCGGATACATTGACACAGGTTGTTACATGTTGAATGCGGTACTTTCGGGTAGTCTTTACGGTGGCATTCCAAATAACAAGGTAACAGCCTTTGCAGGAGACCCTGCAACGGGTAAGACCTTCTTTGTGTTGTCTGCTGTCCGAGAGTTTTTGAAAGCCAATCCTAAGTCTGGTGTTGTTTACTACGATACAGAAGCTGCAGTAACAAAACAGATGATGGAAGAGAGAGGGATTGACGTAAACAGAGTTATCCTAGCTGAACCAGATACTATTGAGTCTTTTCGTACTCACTCTTTAAAGTTTCTCGACAAATATATGGCAGCAGGGACTAAAGAGGATGAGATGCCGCCGATGATGATGGTGCTTGATTCTTTAGGTATGATGTCAACCAACAAAGAGACACAAGACTCTCATGATGGTAAAGATACCCGAGACATGACAAGATCTCAGGTTATTAAAGGAGCCTTTAGAACCCTGACTTTAAAGCTTGCTCGTGCTAAGGTTCCTTTGTTGATCACTAACCACGTATATCAAGTTATTGGGTCTTACGTTCCAACAAAAGAAATGGGCGGTGGATCTGGTCTTAAGTTTGCTGCATCAACTATTGCCTATCTCTCCAAGAAAAAGGTTAAAGAGGGTACAGACTTTACAGGCAATATCATCACTGTGAAGATGAATAAGTCTAGGTTAAGTAAAGAAAATTCACAGGTAGAGCTTCTTCTTAACTACAAGACTGGTCTGAGTAAGTGGCACGGTGTTCTTGAGTTTGCTGAAAGCAAAGGTATTGTTGAGAAAATTGGTTCTAGGTACAAGTTTCCCGATGAGGTGGCTTCTGTGTTTGCCAAGCACGTTTACGAGAAGCCTGAAGAATACTTCACTGAGTCTATAATGGAAAAGATCGAAGAAGCCGTTGCAGAGGAGTTTAAGTACGGTCAATGATTGAGGATTTGATCCTAACAAATTTGGCAGTAAACGAGGAGTACTCTAGAAGGGTACTTCCGTTTATTGAATCGGCTTACTTCAGCACGAAAAGTCAAAAGATTACTCTTAAGATGATAAAGGATCATATCGACAAGTACAACGTAAACCCAACCAAAACATCTTTGATCGTTGATCTTGAAGAGATAGACAGCATTTCTGAAGATGATTTCAACTCAATTAAAAATATGATCACAGGATTTAAAATTGACGATGATGTCGATCTTGAATGGTTGGTCAATTCAACCGAGAAATTCTGTCAGGAAAAGGCTGTCTATAATGCTTTGATGCAGTCTATTGAGATTGTTGATGGTCAGAATAAAACCCTGAACAAGGGTGCAATCCCAAAAATCTTGACTGATGCTCTGGCTGTGTCTTTCGATACGGATGTTGGTCACGATTATATTGAAGATGCTGAAAAGCGTTACGAATTTTATCACCGTAAGAACGATAAGATTCCCTTTGACATTGATCTTTTCAACACCATCACCAGAGGCGGGTTTGAGAATAAAACTCTCAATGTCTTTATGGCAGGACCGAATGTCGGTAAATCTTTGACGATGACTCATTTTGCTGGCGCTCATCTGGCTATGGGAAAGAACGTCCTTTACGTCACTATGGAAATGGCAGAGGAGAAGATCTCAGAGAGGCTTGATGCTAACATTCTTGATGTTCCGATTGAAGACATCATAAACCTCACCAAAGAAAACTTTCTTTCAAAGGTTAGAAAGTTTGGTGCAAAAACAACAGGCAAACTGCTCACTAAAGAGTATCCCACGTCTCAAGCAAACGTGAACCACTTGAGGGCGCTTTTAAATGAGATTAAGTTGAAGAAGAAGTTTTGGCCTGATATCATTTATGTTGACTATATCAACATCATGAGTTCTTCTAGGATTTCTGCAGGCAATGGGGCCAATTCGTATACAATTATCAAGAGTATTGCTGAAGAACTGAGAGGTCTTTCTGTTGAACACGGTCCTCCTGTCGTTACTGCTACCCAAGTAACAAGGACTGGCTTCAAAAATTCTGATATTGATATGGATGATGTTGCTGAATCCTTCGGCCTTCCGGCAACAGCCGACTTTATGGTTGCTCTAACACGAAACGATGAGCTTGATGAACTTGGTCAAATTATGGTTAAGCAGCTTAAGAACAGATACGCGAACAAGAACAAAACAAAAAGGTTTGTTGTTGGTGTTGATATGGAAAAGATGAGACTATACAATGTTGACAACTCAGCACATGAGGGCGTAATGGACTCTCCGGTGTTTGATAACACGAATACCGCTGAGAAGTTTAATATGGACAAATTTAAGGATTTTATGTAATGAATAAGGTAAAACTTCTTGCAAGAACTAGGCCGGAAGAAGATTCGGGGATCCCAGATACCTCTGGTCTGATTGCGTATTGTGCAAGAGTGAGTAACCCTGACAATCAAGGTAACTACGAAACAGCGCCAAGATTGATTGATTATCTGATCAAACATGCCCACTGGTCTCCTTTGGAAATGGTGAATCTTGTTTTTGAGATCGACTGTCCGAGAGACATTGCACGGCAGATTTTACGGCATAGATCCTTTTCTTTTCAAGAATTCTCTCAAAGGTATGCTGAAACTACTCAACTTGGTATGACAACTAGAGAATTCAGACTACAAGATCAAAAGAACCGTCAAAATTCTATTGAGATGGAGGATGAAGAATTAAAGAACCAGTGGGAGGCAAAGCAGAAGCAGATTCAGCATGAAATCGTTATGGCCTATAAGTGGGCTTTGGAAAATAACATGGCTAAAGAATGTGCTAGGGTTATTTTGCCTGAAGGTATGCAAATGACTCGAATGACGATGAACGGGACATTAAGGTCTTGGCTGCATTATCTTGATCTTAGACAGGCTAATGGCACTCAGAAAGAACACACCGAAATTGCTATGTTGATGAAGCCTATCATTAGCAAAAAGGTTCCTATTGTTGCTAAATGGCTTGAGTAAAGTTGAATATAAATAAACTTGAGAATCAAAAACTTCATAAATAGTGTAGAAGCTTTAATGGCACAAACCATTATCTTATACACAGAAGAAGAAATATTCGACGGGGATTTAAATGTCATTAAACAAAAATCTTAGTGTATTTGCACAATCAATATCAGCTAATGGCGAAGCTGTCGATATCAGTTCTAATACACTGACGATTACTGCTAATGCATATTATTTTTCTAACGGTGCTATCGTAGGATCACAAATAGCACTTCCTGCAGAGGTCGTAGCAAACTCTTATTTGCAAGATTATTTTAGTCCTACTGTTACCATCACAGAACAAGGAACGCTTCAGTACGAGTTTGGTAATACGACAGCCAACTCATTTGCTGTTCCTACTACTTCCAATACATTTGTTCATGTATATCAAAACGGTATCAAGTTAGCTGCTAACTTGTTCTCTGTTCCAAACACAACTCATGTAAATGTAGTAGACACACCAGACTCAAACGACTTGATTCAGATTGTGGTGGATAATGCAAACAGCTTTACTTTGCAATATTCGTCTACTGACATTAATAGATTAGGTCTTGCTTCAAATACTTATATCCAAAATCAAGTATTGCAGAATTATCTAGCTATTTCTACAGCAGGTTTAGAAGAATATCAGTTTACGAATACAACAGCTAATTCTTTTGCCATTCCGAATATGAACTCGAATACAACTGTTCAAGTTTGGAAGTCTGGCATTAAACTATCGAATACTTTATGGTCTGCTTTAAAGGTAGATCAGACACATGTATATCTTGTTGATACGCCACAGACCAATGATACTATTAGTATTCTCACATATACACCGAATACTTACAATATGACTTTTTATTCGAATAGTGTTATTATGGATGCGTATGTAACGAATAACTATGTCACAGGGGCGTTCACATCTAATAATTATGTGGACGGAAGGTTTACATCTAATAATTATTCCCAGAGTGCTTTTGATCCGATTGGTGAAGCGGCAGCACTTGCAATAGCATTAGGATAGAGGAAAAATGCCAAATTCATTTAAAAGAGTTTTTTCTAGAGGGGTTGGATTAGCAAACACTACTGTTGGCTCTTATACCTCTCCAGCTTCTACTAATACGACAATCATTGGATTAACATTAGCAAATATTGATGCTGGAGATATTACTGTATCAGTTATGCATAATGATGGCTCAGCAAACACATATGTTGCTAAAAATACAGCAGTAGCAGCAGGAGAAACTTTTGTTGTTGTCGGTGGGGATCAGAAGATTGTTTTGCAGGAGGGTGACGGAATTAACGTTTCTTCAAACACCGCAGCATCGGTTGATGTTGTTATGAGTGTTCTAGAGATTACGTAGGATAGATAATGGCAGTACTTGGGACATTAACTGGTGGTGGTGGGGGAGAAGGCGACACGCCAAGTGGAACTAAGGTTACATTTGCCCAGACGGTAGCACCTACAGGCTGGGTTAAGGATGTAACCCACCACGATAAGGCAATCAGAGTTGTTTCCGGCACTGCTTCAAATGGTGGTGCGCAGTCATTCACAACTGTATTTGGTTCTGGTAAATCTACAGATTCTCATACACTTTCGACGCCGCAGATTCCATCTCACGGACATAGTGTGGATACTCTCAGTCAGGTGCTTGCAAGGGGATTTGGAAGTCAGCCTAGGTATGAGAAACAGCAACCCAAAAATATGAATTCTACATCTACTGGTGGGTCTCAAGGCCATTCACACACATTAAGCCTCGATATTCAATATGTTGATGTTATAATCGCGTCGAAGGAATAGATCAAATGGCATTTCTGTCTACACTAGGAGCTGGAGTCGGCGGTGACGATGCAAGTTTAAATGTCGAATCGACTACGAGAGTATCATTCAACCAAACTGCCGCACCTACAGGTTGGACTAAAAGTGTAACACACAACGATAAGATATTAAGAGTTGTTTCTGGAACTGCGGCTAATGGTGGAACACAGGCATTCTCAACTGTATTTGGACCGGGGAAGAGTTCGTCTTCACACACATTGTCAACACCACAAATACCTAGCCACGCACACACATACCCCCAATATGCATGGAGTGGGCAGACTGCCGATGGAGGATTTGGGACGGCTGGACCGAGAACAGAACTCGTGAATAGGAATACACCCTCTTCGGGCGGAAGTGGCTCACATTCACACTCATTGAGCCTTGATATTCAATATGTAGATGTTATATTAGCCGAAAAGGATTAGTTATGGCTTTTTTAGGCTTATTAAAGGAGGAGTTGGGGGGGTCTGGAATTGAGTCTGGAACCAAAGTAGTATTCAACCAAACTGCTGCACCTACAGGCTGGACTAAAGATACAACATTCGATAACCAAACTTTGAGAGTTGTTTCTGGTAGTGCTTCTAATGGTGGCGCACAGTCATTCACAACTGTATTTGGTTCTGGTAAAAGTACTGCTTCTCACACACTATCCACCCCTCAAATGCCCTCACATGCTCATGGAACGGTTCCGGGGTGGTCAACAAGATTAACGACAGGTGGATCTTCTCCACCCTCATATTCACGTGGTGCAGGTTCGAGGGGTACAAATAGTGCAGGCGGAAGTGGCTCACATTCACACTCATTGAGCCTTGATATTCAATATGTTGATGTTATAATCGCGTCAAAGGATTGATGGTTGGAGAAATGATGTGAAGACCGCATATAATGAACAGAGAGTGAATATTTACACAGATGCTGAAAGGTTTCCGGGCTACTACCCAATATTCAGTGGAAACAAACCGGAGATGATGTTTACAAAAGAGGAATGTGAGAAGATCATTGCTCTTACTGAAACCATCGAAGGCGAAGATGCTACCACTGGATATGGGGGCATCAAAACTGCAACTCAAACGGACAATAAAATTAGATCAGCAACTGAATATCCTTTATATCCAACTGAAGAAACGGAGTGGATATACACCAAAATTATGAACATCATTAAGACAGCGAATGATGAATATTTCAAATATGATATTTCTCATTTAGTCGCCCCTCTCAGCTTGATGTGTTATGATTCTGATCGAGAAATTAGTGGTCATTACGACTGGCATAGAGATGTTGGCGATGGGAATACATCAACGAGAAAAATTTCTATAACCATACAGTTGTCTGATGAAAATGATTATGAGGAGTGTGATTTGATTGTTGTTGACTCTGGACAGCATGTTGCAGTTAGAGAGCAAGGGTCTATCTCGCTGTTCCCGAGTTATGTCATGCATAGAGTGAACCCTGTTGAAAACGGTAAAAGATATGCACTTGTAACTTGGATTCATGGCCCACAACAATTCAAATAGAGTTTATCATGAAACCTTTGAAAATTAAATTTGAAATTGATGATCGATATCTCCACGGTTCATTTAAACAACCTACTCCTGCTAAAAAACACATTCCAGAATGGTTTAAGAAAAGCAGTAGGTATATAAACGAATCATGTCCGCATGATATAGAGCCATGCTACGATGAAGACAAAGTTGGTAATAATCTGACCATTAAGACATGTATGCCTGTTCAAGATGCAACAACGAGTGGTTATTTGTTATATACGACAAACGATATTGTCATCATAAACGACAAAAAAGAAGGCAAATTGAACATTCAATGGCCTCAAACTGAAAGGAACGGAGTGTATATTGAGCAGCATGGTTCGAACCAATTTAAGAATAGTGAGAAATTGATCGATAAATCTATTTCTAAATCTTATATGCTTAAGTTTGTGAATCCTTGGAAAATTAGTACATCTCCCGGTACATCATGTTATTTCACGACTCCAGCATATCACGATGTTCCCTTTGAAATATTGCCCGGTATTGTTGATACCGATTCTTATCCGCTGCACATAAATTTTCCCTTCTCGATTAAGATCCCAGAAGATAGAATCTTAATACCTAAAGGAATTCCTTTTGTTCATGTATACCCATTCAAAAGAGAATCGTGGAAAATGGAAGTGGGAAAGATGAATGTCGAGAAAATGCAAAAGAATTACACGAATTTCAACTCTGTTCTTTCTGGATGGTATAAAAGGTTCGCTCACAGCAAAAAAAGGTATGACTAATGACTACTACACAAGAAACTTTTGAAAAAGAAAAATACCTTGTTATGTCTAACGTGGTATCGGGAGAAGATTGTAAGAACCTAGTTGATAGGTTGTTTTCTCTTTACGAGCAGGGACATTTGTATAAAGACGACCAATGTCCGAAATCAGATTCAATTTATGGTGATGAATGCTTAGATCAATTGCTGGAAATGCTGGCCGACCCGTTGTCTGAGGTGATTGGTCGTAAGTTGGTTCCAACATACACATATGCCAGAATCTATCGCCCCGGAGAAGTTTTAAAAAAGCATACGGACAGACCTTCATGTGAATTGTCAGCTACTTTGACGCTGGGTTATGATTCCGATGATGGGATTTGGCCTATCTTTTTTGACGATGAAAGAGAGATTGAAGTTGAGTTGGATGTGGGTGAGTTAGCTTTCTACAAAGGATCAGAAGTGGTTCACTGGAGAGAAGAATTTACTGGCAACTGGCATGTGCAAGTATTCTTACATTATGTAGATGCTGATGGGCCATATGCAGAGACGAACAAGTACGATGGAAGGAATAAGTTGAGCCATCATGCATGATATTACTTATAATGAAGTTCATGGTCTCCCTGTTGTTATAGTTGATGATTACTATAAACAAGAAGAATTGAATGATATTTGGAGAGAGTTAAATTTTCTTTCAGATAAGAGGAAGTTCAAAGGAGCATCAGAAACAGGTGCTGCATCACATCATAGAGAAGATGAAGGTGTAGAAATAAAGTACAAGAAAAATGCTAGTGGTATATTTTTAAATGAAATATACAAAGAGCCAGAAGTATCAGATATAAATGTTTATTCCCATAAGATTTATATGTATGGTTTCCCACAGAGATTAGAACGGTTTCATAAGATGTTCAAGAAACTTTGTTCTAAAGAGGATCATAGCATACTTTTGAACTATTATGAGAATAATGAAGAATACGACTACCATAACGATTCTTCATATTTCACTGCAACACTAACTCTTTTTAGAGAACCCAAAAATTTTGAGGGTGGAAGATTTTTTATTGAAGATGAATTGGAAATAGACCCGAGAAACAACAGACTTGTTATTTTTCCGGGTATACTGGAACATAAAGTCGAGAAAGTAACTATACCAAAAGATTTTAGGGATCAATGGTATGGAAGATATTCTATAACACAATTTATTGGATAGGAATTAAAATGAAACCAAAAGATAATTGCCCTCTCAACAGATTTAAGCCATGTAAAAAATTTGATTGTACGTGGTATATTCAAATTAGGGGGTCTGACCCAAACTCGGGAAAGGATATTGATGAATACGGTTGTGCTATGGCTTGGATGCCTATTCTATTGCTGGAAGGGGCAGCACAGCAAAGGTCTACTGGTGCAGCTATAGAAAGTTTTAGAAACGAAGTTGTGAAAGCGAACCAAGAAAATCAGCTTTTGATGGAAATGAAGGGTTCTAAAGATGAGCCAATCTTAATTGATGGTGATGGTGAAGAATAATCATATAAATATATACAAAGACTAAATGTATATTAATACTGGGGAAGGTTTAGAGATGAGACTTACAATTATTCCTGACGATGGCACTATTGTTGTTGATGGTCATCCATATACAGAAATAAATTTTTCTGAAAAAGGAATTAATGCTCCTTCAGATGTTCATGCTTTACAGTGGTATGGTGAGGAAGGTGAAATTGAATACAAAGAGAGATCAAAGCCTAATGAAGAAATAACAGAGCTTCCTGCTTGGGCCACAGCAGCAGCATCAGCTCATGCAGATTTACTTCATGAAGAGCAAAATCCTCCACCATTACCAGATTTGACAGATGCTGAAATATTAGAGGCTGTCGAATCGTTAAGAGGTGGTTTTCTGCTTTCAACGGATTGGACGGTTCTACCCGATTCACCTTTTACTGATGCTGAAAGAGAAAGTTGGGTATCGTACCGTCAAAATTTGAGAGATATTACGGATACAGCAGGTTATCCTTGGAACGGTGTTTATAGTTATGACAATTGGCCTACCCCACCTACTACTGGTGTAGTTAATGAGCCAACTCTTAACACAGCGCCTAGAGAATGGTTTGAATAATTTAAATAATACATAAGGTGAAAATATAATGAATTCGGCAGAAACTTTTGATAAAAATGGTTATGTAGTTCTTTCGAATGCACTGTCTCAAGAAGAATGTAAATCTCTAGTAGATCATATGTTTGATTTACATAAACAAGGGAAACTAGAAAAAGACGATCAATGTCCTCTCTCAGATTCTGTGTACGGAGATGAGAAGTTAGATGCTCTTCTTGAGAGAATGGCTGGACCTATTGGTTTCAATGTTGGAAAGAAACTTCTCCCAACATACACCTATGCTAGAATCTATCGTCCCGGAGAAATCCTCAAGAGACATAAAGACAGGCCAGCATGTGAAATCTCTGCAACTCTTACTCTCGGATATGATGCAAACTCTGTTTGGCCTATCTTGTTTGACGAAGATAAGGAGATTGTGGTCGAACTTGAAACAGGTGAAATGGCAGTTTACAAAGGCTGTGACATCATGCACTGGAGAGCGCCATTTAAAGGAAACTGGCATGTTCAGGTATTTTTGCATTATGTAGATGCAGATGGACCACATGCAGATCAGGCTTTAGATGGTAGAGCAAGTCTTGGTATTGATAAGACTCAACAAAAATCAATTAGCTTAAACAAGCCTAAGCCTTCATCAACACTTCCAGAAGCTGATATTTCTAGATACGATACTGTTCTTTTACCAGAGCAAGATAACTTACTTCCGGGATATATTCCTGTTAATAAAGACATTCATCCAGAACTTATGTTCACAAAAGAAGAATGTGAGAAAATTATTGCAATCACTAAGAACACGTATCCATCAACTGCTTCTGTAGGTGGTTCTAAGGATAACTCAAAGATTGCTAAACAAATCAGATCTGCAGACATCTATAATATTACAACAAAAGAACCAGAAAACAAATGGATCTTTGAAAAGGTAATCAGAGCAGTGCATCAGTTGAACCAAGAACACTTTAAATATGATATCACAGGAATTATGGGTGGTCTTCAATTGATTCATTATCGTTCTGATACAGATGTAAAGGGTCATTATGATTGGCATGTTGATGCCGGAAATGGAAAGACGGCAACCAGAAAGATTTCTTTTACAGCACAGCTTTCAGATCCATCTACTTATGAAGGTTGTGACTTGATTGTTAATGATCATTGCAACGAAGTTCAAGCAGTGAGAGATCAAGGTTCTATTTCTTTGTTTCCGTCATATATGCCACATATTGTGACTCCTATTAAGTCTGGAGAAAGATTTGCTTTGGTTATTTGGATTCATGGGTCAAGTCGATTTAGATAAATAGATGTAGTTATTTTTTTTAGGGGATAGGTATGTCTGAAGAAACAATCAAGAATCTTATCAAACATTCGAGAGATATCGATGCATCTGGTAATCTGACTGATGATGGTTTGGCTGTTGATTATACTTCTAATGGATATGTAGCGTCTACTTTTTCCTCCAATAGCTACACGGCGGCTACTTACACATCGAATGCCTACTTCCAAGACAACAAGAGCAGCGCACCTACAATCACTTCTATACATCCAACAGCAAATTTAACTGCTGGAGATACTGTTTATATTGTAGGGACTGGATTCGATAGATCAGCAAATGTGATATTGGTGTCTAATACTAATACTGATACTGTCGTTCCTAGAGGAAGCATTACTTTTAATGATTCCGCTAATATTACATTTTCATTTCCATCAGGTGTCGGAAGTTCGGGTGAGAATTATGATGTTAGAGTTGCTATCGATAATACAGGATTGGCTACTATTGAACTAGATGCTTTAGATACTTTCGGTGTACCGGGATTCCAAGGAACTATTTCTGGTTATTCATCAGGTGGACAAAATTCACGCGTAGTAGAAAAATTCCCTTTTTCATCTGACACTAATGCTGCTGATGTAGGTGATTTGACTTACAACCGAACTCAACCATCAGGTCAATCGTCCGATTTGTCTGGCTATACTTCAGGTGGCTCCAGCCCTGCGGCTCCGGGGGTACACAACGTAATAGATAAATTCCCCTTTGGCTCAGATACTAATGCTACTGACGTAGGTGATTTGACTGTTTCTAGAGATTTACTAACAGGTCAATCGTCTCCTGATTATGGTTATGCTTCAGGTGGTAGTCCGGGACCAAAAAACGTAATAGACAAATTCCCTTTTGCATCTGACGCAAATGCTACTGACGTAGGAGATTTGACTGTTGCTAGAAGTAATCTAGCAGGTCAATCGTCTGATGTATCTGGTTATTCCTCAGGTAGTAGTTCAAACCCCTCAAACAACGTAATAGACAAATTTCCTTTTGCATCAGACGCCAATGCTACTGACGTAGGTGATTTGACTGTTGGTAGAGATAGATCAGCAGGTCAATCATCTACTGAATCTGGTTATACTTCAGGTGGTGATGGACCATCAAACGTAATAGACAAATTTCCTTTTGCATCGGACGCCAATGCTACTGACGTAGGTGATTTGACTGTTGCAAGACAAGGACTAGCAGGTCAATCATCTACTGTATCTGGCTATTCATCAGCTGGAACCGTAAACGTAATCGACAAATTCCCCTTTGCTTCAGATGCAAATGCAACTGATGTGGGTGATATGATCGACTTTAAAAGCGGTGCAGCAGGTCAACAAGTTTAAACGATCTAGTATATAAAGGTGAAAATATAATGAGTGAAATCCCCAAAACACAGATTGCCGTTTTTGAAGAGATCCGTAGAAATACCGACCTAGCTACTCAAGAGCAACTTAATGTTCCCATGTCTATGGTATTTGGACATGGGACTGTAGGTGACATCGAAAGTTTTGGTGGTGGAACACTTCTTCAAAATACCAAAAAGGTTGATCAAGCTCTACAGAATGTAGGAGAACTTCAAAACATTTGGAATCACTCTCATTCACAATGGGACTGGAAGCACATTAATCTTTCTTACCATTCTCCTTACAAGAACATGAGACAGATCTCAGCAGAAATTTCCAGAAAGAAAGCTGCTCTCAATGAAGCAAAGTGGAAACATGTCAAGACGGAAGTGAAGATTAAAAAGTTAGAAGAGAAACTTTCTGATCCAAACATTGAATATTGGGATGAAGTAGATGCAAAGATCAGTTTGGCCCAAAAGAAAGAGCAACTAGCCGAAGGTATTAAGATCATTGAAGGTGCAATGAAAGATGTTCTAGCACTAAATGATATGTATGAACAATTGAAGTCTAAAGTAAATTCTTTTTCAGAAGAAGACTTTGAAAAAGAAGAATCCAAAAACCATCTCAAAAGATCACTGGTTCAGTCTATCAGAGATATCAGACTTCAAGGATCTATCTCAAAAGGTGAGCAGGAATACTTGGAACAGATTGGAGCAAATCCGTCAAAGGTTCAAGCACTTCTCAGACAGTATGTCGAATCAGAAGCAAAGCAAGAGAAATGGGATGTTTCTGATTTGTATGAGTTTGTTGATGGTTTAGCAAATGAGCTTGTAGAAAAGCACAAAATAGATGATGTAAGAATGGAATTACAAGGATTTGATAAAGAGCCAAATCCAATGCTGTCATATATAAATACTCTAGCACTTCCTAAACAAGAAGAGGAATAAAAATGGCAGTAATCGAATATATGCATCAGCTTAAAGATGGCAAGTTGATAATTCCAGAATGGGTTCAAGACAGAGGACACTGGATGAACTCTGCAAATACTTTTATTGGTTGGGTTGATGATAACAGAGAATATTACATTCCCGATTCTGTAGTAAATGTTACTAAGACAAAGTTAAAGAATAGACTTCTTGCTATGCATGCAGAGAACCCTTTTATGAATGATGATGATCCTGAGAATCCTGTTCCTATGTCAGATACAGAAGTAACAAACATGTCGAACAATTGGTATGATGAGTTTGTTTCTAAGAACCAGTCTTAAAGAGGATATCTAAATGTCATCGGATGCTAAAATCAGACGA
>Ga0208785_1000546_pt1 | contig 16854 bp, 17 predicted proteins | sample DEB08_DNA_2_FD_185499 | JGI IMG/M metagenome (GOLD analysis project Ga0208785, IMG submission 185499) | Aqueous microbial communities from the Delaware River and Bay under freshwater to marine salinity gradient to study organic matter... | ecosystem: Environmental > Aquatic > Marine > Coastal ...
AGAAAGCTAAAACACTTCTTAAAAAGATGAAGGGTAAGGATAATGCGTAAAGGAATTAAAAAGCCAAAGGGCAAGTCGCTCATTAAAAAAACAAGCGGTGCGGCTGACCTTTTGATGCAGTATGGTCCTATGGCTCAAGATATCGTTAAAGGTATTGGTGAATATGGCGCACCTGTTGCAGTTGGTGGTGCTACTGCTGGGTTGGCATATATTCGCAAAAGACTTAAAGATATTGATAAAAAGTTTGGGGGCAGTAAGTAATGCCTAAGTATCAATTTAGGGATGGCACACCTTATGATGGGCCGACTATTAAGACCCCAGATGGTCGCATCCTTTCTGGCTCAACCTATACAGCAGAGTCCAAACGTCTAGTGGAGATAGAAGATGGCGGTGAACGAAGCAGGGAATTACACCAAACCAGCATTGAGGAAACGCCTGTTCAACAAAGTAAAGGCGGAGTCAAAGGGCGGAAGAAGCGGTCAGTGGTCAGCAAGAAAAGCGCAAAGACTAGCTCTACTTTATAAGAAAGCTGGCGGAGGTTACACATCTTGAAAGCCCCTCAGAAATCATTAAGGGCATGGACTCGCCAGAAGTGGCGCACTAAGTCTGGCAAACCTAGCACTCAAGGCTCTAAGGCTACTGGTGAGCGTTACTTGCCAGAGGCGGCTATTAAGGCTATGTCTAGTGAAGAATACGCTAGAACAACCAAAGCAAAGAGGGCGGCTTTGCGTAAAGGCAAACAATTTAGCAAACAGCCTAAAGATATTGCTAAAAAATCAGCGAGGTACAGATAATGAAACAAGCACCTACTAAGCCAAAGAAAAAATCTTTAATTAAAGCTGGCGTTAGAATTGACAATCAATTTAGACACCTTGCTAAACCGCTTGTTGACGAACTTGCAAAGCTGGGCAAGAAATACGGAATGACTCGTAGCGATGCAATACGCGAAGTAGTCAAAGATTTACAAGATAGCACAAATAGAAAAAATACAAACTAATGAGTTTCTTGCATACCCTTAATGTACAAGAGCGTGAAATACTTCGCAGAGTGGTAAAGAAAGTCCACCTTGCCCACCATCCCAAAGAATTTTGTACAGACCGAGAAGCAGATAAGGTTATAGCCTCTATTGGCCCTGAGGTTGTAGAACGCATGATTCGGTTTGGGAAAGACAAACAAGTTGACCAGCTTTAGTTACAAGCCAGACGGTAAAGTATTAAAAGCATTTATGAAGGACAATACCTTCTTTCGTGGCATTAGAGGGCCAGTAGGTTCTGGTAAATCTGTTGGATGTTGCGTTGAGGTGTTCCGCAGAGCCTTAGAGCAGAAACCAAACAAAGATGGTGTACGGCGTTCTCGTTGGGCGATTATTAGAAACACAAACCCCCAGCTACGAACAACAACAATCAAAACATGGCTCGACTGGTTTCCCGAAGACCAGTGGGGAAAGTTTATGTGGTCAGTGCCATATACGCATTTTATCAAACAAGGCGACCTCGAACTTGAGGTTATCTTTCTTGCGCTGGATAGACCAGAAGATGTTAAGAAACTGCTGTCGCTTGAACTTACAGGCATCTGGATTAACGAAGCCAGAGAAGTGCCAAAAAGTATTATAGATGCTTGTACAATGCGTGTGGGTCGCTTTCCTTCCATGCGCGATGGTGGGCCATCATGGTCAGGTGTCATTGCGGACACCAATGCTCCTGAAGAAGACCACTGGTGGCCCATCATGTCTGGCGAAGTACCTATCCCAGACCATATACCAAGAGAACAAGCAAGGATGCTGGTCAAGCCAGACAACTGGTCTTTCTATATTCAGCCAGAGGGTATGAAGGAAATATTTGATGAGGATGGTTCTGTTAAGGATTACGAGCCTAACAAGGACGCAGAGAACTCAAAGAATATGCTTAAAACATATTATCCAAACCTTATACGAGGAAAGACTAAGAGTTGGATTGATGTTTATGTAATGAATCGTCTTGGCTCTATACAGGAGGGCAAGCCAGTGTATCCTTCATTTGTTGCGGAAACACATATAGCCAAAGAAGAAATACCGATTGCCGATGGTGTTCCTGTGTATATCGGCATTGACTTTGGGCTTACCCCTGCGGCTGTCTTTGGTCAGAAGGTGCGCGGACGCTGGCTTATTCAGTCCGAGATTGTAGCCATTGACATGGGTATCGTGCGCTTTGCTGAATTACTGCGGCAAGAGATAGCTACACGTTTTGGCAATCAAGAAGTGCATATCTTTGGCGACCCTGCTGGTGACTTCCGCGCACAAACAGATGAGTCTACGCCATTCCAGATATTAAGGGGGGCTGGCCTTAGAGCCTTGCCAGCCCCATCCAATTCGGTTGACCTGCGCTTAGAAAGCGTTTCAGCGTCATTAAACAAGATGGTTGATGGCAAACCAGCGTTCTTGGTGGACAGAAGATGCCCATCACTTATCAAAGGTTTTGAAGGTGGGTATCAATATAAACGTATGGAAGTATCTGGCGAAAGATATGCTGATAAGCCAGACAAAAATATGTATTCCCACATCCATGACGCATTGCAATACCTAATGCTGGGTGCTGGTGAAGGCAGACAACTTATATCTGGACATAAACCAGTTAATGCTTTCAACGCTAGAAAAGACTTTGATGTGTTTACTCGCAAGCCAAGACAAGCCAAACGACAAGGTTTATGGGCGAGAATGTAATTTGTGCGTTGCATAGTGCGACTAAATATGATTAGGAATAGTAAAACCAAAGGAGTTTATCATGTGTGTAGGCAGAACACCTAAAGCACCACAGACAGACCCTGCTGTAGAAGCTCAACAAACAGAGCAAAGACAGCAAGAGCAAGCTGTAAAATCAGAGAGAAGGCAAACAGCTTTAGCTGAAACAGTAAGCCGTAGGCGTGGCGGCAGAGGCCGCAGGTCTTTAATTACTGGTTCAAGTGGTGGTATGGGCTTCTATAACGAGTATGTATAATGATTGTACAACCTACAGCCGATAGCGGTGTTTACGTTGCAGACAACGTAGCCTCTCAGTTTCTTAAGAAATATGAAAAGGCAAAATCTCTGCGTGAGAATTTTGTGCCATTGTTTGAGGAATGTTATGAATATGCGCTACCTCAAAGAGAATCTTTCTATGCTGAAACAATTGGACAGCGCAGAGATGATAAAATATTTGACGAGACTGCGGTTGTTGGTGTGCAGGAATTTGCTTCGCGCTTACAATCGGGACTTGTTCCGAATTTCGCTCGTTGGGCAGACTTTAATGCTGGCAGTGAAGTACCGCCAGAAGACCGCGATGCAATCAATAACGAACTGGACGAGGTTACTGATTACGTCTTTGAGGTTATACAAAATTCAAACTTTGGTCAGGAAGTACATGAATCGTTCCTAGACCTAGCGGTAGGCACTGGCGTTCTAGCTGTAAGCGAAGGTGATGCTGTAAACCCAGTAGTTTTTTCAGCAATTCCGTTGCCTCATGTTGTGCTGGATACTGGCCCTGACGACAGGATTGACCACGTTTACAGAGAGCGTCAGTGCCGCAACTCTGATATTCCTGTTATGTATCCAAAGGCGATTATAAACGACAAGTTACAAGCCAAAATAAATAACTACCCAGACGAAAGAACTAAGGTTCTTGAGGTAGTTTGCAAGGATTACACTAAGAAAAATCAAGAGGCATATTTCTTTTATGCTATTGAAACAGAAACAAAGAGCGTAGTTAAGCAAGAAAACTATAGCGGTGTAGGCTCTAATCCATTTGTTTGCTTTCGCTGGTCTAAATGTGCTGGTGAGATATATGGGCGTGGCCCATTAATCAACGCATTAAGCGCGATTAAAACAACCAACCTAACAATCGAGCTTATCTTAGAAAATGCACAGATGGCTATATCTGGCATCTATCAAATGGATGATGATGGTGTAATCAATCCAGATACCATCAATCTTGTCCCCGGAACTGTTATTCCAAAAGCCGCAGGTTCTCTAGGGTTACAGCCCGTTCAGGCGGCTGGTTCTTTTGACGTAGCTAATCTTGTGCTTTCAGATATGCGTTTGAATATTAAACGTGCATTGTACAATGATATGTTAGGCAATCCAGACAGAACACCAGCATCTGCAACAGAAGTTGCGGAAAGAATGGCTGACCTATCAAGGCGTATTGGGTCTGCTTTTGGCAGACTGCAAGCAGAGTTAGTACAGCCTGTCCTTGCAAGGGTTGTTTACATTTTGAAAAAACAAGGTAGGATTGATTTGCCAACGTTAAATGGCAGAGAGGTCAAGGTAAAGTCGGTATCGCCTTTAGCCCAAGCCCAAGCTAATCAAGATATTACATCTGTCTCACGTTGGTTAGAGTTGGTGCAAGGTGTATTTGGGCCTGAGGTAATGAATATCCTTATTAATTCTGAGGAAACTGCCGCTTTCTTGGCTAAGAAATTTGGCGTTCCTGATTTATTAATTAGGGATGTAGAAGAAAGAAAACAGCTAATCCAAATGGCACAGCAGTATGCACAGCAACAACAGATGCAACAGCAACAGCCAATGGAGCAAATGTTTGGTCAAGGGTAATGCCTATATAAGTATTGACGGTTTTCATCGAAATAAGAGTGAAGACGCAAAAATAAGCCTAAATGTTGCAAGTGTATTTCAGACAGAAGCAGGTGCGGCTGTCTTAAAATACTTGCGTTCTATAACAATCGAATCAGTGCATGGTGCGGCAGTCGGCAACGATGAGTTACGCCATGCCGAAGGCCAGCGATATATTGTTGGCCTCATTGAAACTAGAATAAGACACGCACATAAGGTGAAAGAAAATGAGTGAAGAAGCACAGGAAATAGTAACCGAAGGTGGCGACCCACAACTGCAACCAGAACCAACAGAGGTTTCTTCTGAGCGTCCTGAGTGGTTGCCTGAAAAATTTAAGTCAGCAGAGGATATGGCATCTGCATATTCTTCTCTTGAGGGAAAGCTGGGGCAAAAAGAACAAGAGTACCGTGATGCTTTCTTAAAAGAAATGGAAGCAGAAGCCTATGCTAATCGCCCTGAATCTGCTGGTGATTATCAACTGCCAGAAGGTATTGACGAAGAACTAGCGGCAGATAATGAGTTGTTAGATTGGTGGTCTAAAACTGCGTTTGAAAATGGCTACAGCCAAGAAGAGTTTAGCGAAGGTATTAATATGTACCTTAATGCTCTTAATGCAGATGTTCCAGACTATGATGCAGAAATAGGTAAGCTAGGTGATAACGCTAACGCAAGAACAGAAGCGGCTAGTTTGTTTGCCAACCAATTTTTTCCAGAGGAACAGCTACCTGCTATTGAGCGTATGTGCGAAACAGCAGAGGGCGTAATGGCTTTGGAAACTATTATGGAAGCCATGAAACAAGCTGGCCCATCCGCAGATGGCACACCGCTTGGTGCTATCAATGAGCAACAGTTACAGCAAATGATGAACGACCCACGTTATCACGACCCAGCTAGGCGCGATAAAAACTTTGTAGCGCAAGTAGAGCAGGGCTTTAAGAAGCTGTATGGTTAAAGAACTAGCGCGAGTAGGGCGACTATCTCTTATAGACGGTCGCCCTCATCATGCCGAAGAAATAGCTGACAGCCTTCGGTTTCACGATAAACGAGAGTGCATGATATGGGGATTGCCGCCTATTGAAGCATTGACAGAGCCTTTTGCTATTCGTGGCTCTCGTATATACACCATTAAATTAGATGACAGACCTATAGCTATGTGCGGTGTTGTGCCTCTTGAAGATAATCAGGGGCGTGTATGGATGCTTGGCACTGGTGCTGTGAACAATAACTTTCGTCCATTCTTGAGGGGATGCAAAAAGGTTATTGAAATACTGCAAGGCGATTTAGATTCTATAGAAAACTTTGTTCCTGTTGACCATCACGAAACAATTATGTGGTTAAGTTGGTGTGGGTTTACCTTTGACGAGGAAACCTATGAAATGAATGGACACATAATGATGCGTTTTGTGCGTTGCAGAGAGCGACAAAATAATGTTTATTACTTAAATCAACGGCCTGTAATGCACTGAGCGACCCGAAAGGACAATCGCGTTGAGGTGATAGCACAGACAACCGCAAAAAACCTGAAACTTAACCTAATGAAAAGGACTGTAAAATGGCGAATACTATTGATACCGCTTTTATTAAACAGTTTGAATCAGAGGTACACATGGCTTATCAGCGCATGGGTTCTAAATTGCGGAACACTGTGCGTACTGTATCAAGTGTACGGGGTAACACTGTGCGTTTCCAAAAGATTGGCACAGGCTCTGCTTCAACTAAATCACGCAACGGCAACGTAGCACCTATGGAACTTGCACATACTAATGTGGAAGCAACAATGGCTGACTACTATGCCGCAGAATACATTGATAAGTTGGACGAATTGAAGACCAACATTGATGAACGTCAGGCAGTTGCTAAGTCTGCCGCCGCCGCATTGGGGCGTAAGACTGACGAAATCCTTATTACAGCTATGGATGCTGGTGCTAATGCAACGCAGATTAATAGCACTGCGGCCGCAGTTGATAAGGCTGACCTGCTTACACTGTTCGAGACATTCGGTTCTGCCGATATTCCCGAAGATGGTGGACGTTATCTTGCTATGCACCCGAAGGGTTATGCTGATTTGTTTGCAATCAACGAGTTCGCTTCAAGCGATTTTGTTGGCGAACAGAACTTGCCTTTCGCTGGCGGTATGACAATGAAAGAATTTCTTGGTTTCAAGATTTTCTCAACATCAGCCGTAACTGCTGGTAAGAACATCGCTTATCATACAACTGCTGTTGGTCTTGGCATTGGCTCAGACGTAACAACAGAGTTAAACTATGTCGCAGAAAAAGTATCGCACCTTGCCACATCAATGATGTCAATGGGTTCTGTCGTTATTGACGACAATGGCGTTTACGAAGTTCTGGACAACAACTAAGAGGAGTTAAGATTATGGCATTTTCAGCAGATGGTCTAACCCTAGTTGGCGGTTCATCAGCACAGCGTATGTGGATTTACACAAGCGCTGACCCTATTGCTGATATTAACACAGAAGATTACTTCATTGATGCAATCGGAATGATTAACAAAAATGATGTAATGTTTATTGTGTCATCAACAGGAACAACTCCTGTGGTGTCAACCGCATACTGCAACCAGAGCGATGGCACTAATATCGACATCGTTAATGGTGTTGCTGTTACAGCAACTGACTCTGACTAATAAGGGAGTGGGGGGTGTAAGCCCCCCATCACCGTATGGCAAGCACTACAGCAGATTCACCAATCGACATTTGCGCCAGAGCCTTAATACTCATAGGCGCAGACCCGATTACATCTTTTAACGATGGAACAACCGAGGCATTAGTCTCGGTCAATATGTATGAGGACGTAGCTAGAGCCGCTTTGGTAAACTCACGCTGGCGTTTTTCTACAAACCAAGCTGTATTAAATTTATTAAGTGCCGCACCTACTGGCCGCTATGACAGAGCTTATCAGCTACCCAATGATTTGTTGATGTTACACGCTGTTACAGTACAAGACTTACCAATAGAATATCAGATTTATGGCTCTAAGGTATTTGCAGATACAGACCCAAATGATGTGGTCATTGCAGATTACACTTATAGAGCAGAAGAAGAAGATTGGCCTTCTTATTTTACATTAGCTGTTGAGTATGCTTTGGCTGTTGTATTTGCAACATCTATTGCTAGAGACTCTAAACTTGCCAGTCTTATGAAGACACAAGCAACAGAAGCTATGGCAAAAGCTAGAAGCCTAGACTCACAACAGCAGACAGCTAGAAAGCTGGTTACATCGAGGTTTATTGCTGAAAGGCGTAGCTAATGCCAAGTATTAAAATACCTATTAGCAACTTTCAGTTTGGTGAAATTAGTCCATCGCTTGTTTCTAGGACTGATACTAAGGTGTATCAAAATGCCGCGAAGAAGGTAGAAAACTTCTTTCTGCGTAACGAAGGTGGTTTGCTTAGACGCTATGGCACTAGAAAAATCTATGAGTTTGATACAACTGTAGACACAAGCAAGACTCAACAGCATAGAATTATACCTTTTATTTTTTCTGATGATGAGCGTTATATTGTATCGCTTGAGCATGAAAAGATTAGGGTGTTTCAAATTAGCCCTACTACAGGGGCTGTAAGCCTCGTCAGCACCATCACTGCTGATGTTAATAGTGCTACCCTGCCAATTACTGATGATATCATTCCTGAGGTCACATACGCCCAATCAGGGGATATTATGTTTATAGCGCATCAAACCTTTATGGTGCGTAAGTTGGTGCGTACCAGCCTGACAGACTTTGAGGTGCAGACATTTGAGTTTGAAGAAAGTGCTGATGGGTACAGAATTAACCAGCCATATTACTCATTTCAGGGATTGAATGTAACGCTTGACCCATCTGCGACTAGCGGTACTGGCGTTACATTAACAACAAGCGCAAATTACTTTGACACAACTGGAACGCAATCTGGCGGTAATTATCCAGATTCTAAACACGTTGGGACTGTATTACGTTATCACGACAACGAAATAACAATTACTTCTGTGCAATCTGCAACACAAGCAACTGGTGATATTACAGACGAACTTACTGTACATTTGGATGTAGATGCTATTGAAACTACAGACAGTATTTCAGACATTGAAATTACTTTTCCTTTGCATGGTCTGGTGGTAGGCGATTCAATTACTATTGCTCATGCAGGTGGCGTAGGCGGAATAGCCGCAAATCAAATCAATGGCACAAGAACTGTACAAGAAGTACGCAATCAAAACGTAATAGTAGTCACCGCTGGTCAGAACGCTAACTCCTCCGCGATTGGCGGTGGCTCACCTAAGATAACCACACACGCACCAACTACAGAATGGGCAGAGCAATCGTACAGCGCATTGCGTGGGTATCCAGCCGCAGTAGCCTTCCATGAAAATAGATTGTGGTTTGGCGGCACGATTGCACAACCAGATGGAATATGGGCGAGTAAGTCTGCCGCATATTTTAATTTTGATACAGGCGATGCAGAAGACAATGATGCGCTAGACCTTACGGCTAGTATTGGTGAAATTAATACTGTTCGTCATATTGTATCTAATCGTGACTTGCAGATATTTACCAGTACATCTGAGTTGTATATTCCAGCATTTACTGAAAAACCTATTACCCCAACCAATGCACAGATTAAAAGGCAAACGCCTTACGGGTCTAGTTTTGTTAGGCCGCAATCATTAGATGGTGCTACTCTGTTTGTACAAAAGACAGGCTCTGTTCTTAGAGAATATATCTACTCTGATGCAGAGGCCGCTTATGTAACGACTGCTGTATCTGGTTTATCAAGCCATTTGATTAATGAACCAGTGCAAATGACTATACTGCGAGGGGCTATCAATCGCCCAGAATCTTATGCGTTCCTCCTAAACAATGATGGTACTCTCGCAGTATTCACTTCTAACAGAGGCGAACAACGAGCAGGTTGGTCGCAATGGACTACTAATGGAAAGTTCCATTCACTTTGTACAGTAGATGACAGAGTGTTTGTTATTGGTCAATATGACTTAGGGGCTGGTACTGACAAGTTTGTATTGATGGAGTTTGACTCTAATTTGAACTTGGACTTTTCAGATGACTTTACTGGAACTGCTGGCGTTTTTAATGTATCTAGTCACTTTGCTGACGGAGCAGTTGTGGATGTGGTTAATGGGACTGACTACTTAGGACAGTTTACAGTAGCTAGTGGCAACGTAGATGTGTCTGCTGTGCAGTCTATTACCACTGCTGAAATTGGATATAAGTTTGATGTAGAAGCAGAAACATTGCCACTTGATGCCACTGTTTCTAATGGCCCTTTAACTGGTGAGCCTCGCTCAATTAATAGAGTGACACTTGATTTGTTGTCTACTCTATCAGTATCTGTTAATTCAAAACCATTAATTATACGCACTGTAACAAGTAACTTTGCTCTAGGCAGAACGCCAGTAACAGGCAAGCAAGAGTTTAGATTGCTTGGTTACAGCAAAGACCCAACAATTACAATAACTCAAACAGCACCGTTACCATTGCAAATTAACGGAATTATTGCGGAGGTATCTTTTTAATGTGGCAATTCGTAGCTTTAGCAGGGGCGGCCTTTAGTGCTTATGGTCAAACGCAAGCTGGTAAGGCGGCCGCACAACAAGGTCGCTTACAGCAAGCAATGTATGAGCAAGAGCGTAGGCAGAATGAGATTGAAACAATGCAACGCCATAATGACAGGATGGCGGCATACGATTCAGCAAGAGCAAGCAACTTAGCTTGGTTTGCCTTCTCTGGACGCGACCCAAGTGACAGGTCAGTAAAAGCATTTCTAAATAAACAGCGTGAAGTAGCTTACACAGACGTAGCACGTTCAGATGCACAGGGTTTTGTTGAGGGGCAACAGTTGGCTTTTCAAGGACGTATGGCTAAGTTTGAAGGCGAAACTAGAAGAAAAGGCTACCAAATACAAGCAATCACAACTTTAGCTTCTGGTTTGCATGACTATGGCTCAGTAAAGACAACGTAAAGAGTATTCAATTATGGCCGTAATTAGAGAGAAGATTCAATTTAGAAATCAAAAGATTGGTGTTACTAGAGTTAGCACTGGTCAAGAACAGCTATGGAATACTGTCTCTCAAGCCGCAGACACACTTACTGCAAGAGCATTTCAAAGCGCAGAAATTCAAGCCAGAAAAGCTGGTAAAGAAGTCGCTGAGAATATGAGCGACAAGCGTTTACGCACCATTGACCCAGCAACAGGACAGCCTATAGCGTACCAAGCACCTGCTGGTTTTGGTACAGTAGCGCAAGCCGCTTTTGAAGAAACACTTGACCGCAGATATATACGCTCGATTGAACAAGAGATACGCGACAAGGCAAACGAAACATACCTTAAATATGTAAACGACCCACAAGGCCCAGAAAAATACGCAGTCGATATGGAAGACTACGTTGGGCAAATGACTAAGAACGCTAACTCACGCTTTCAGAATATGGTGCGTGATACTGGTGCGGCATACATTGCAAGCACCAAATTAAATCTTTTGACCAAAAGGCAACAAACTATAGTAGAGCAAGAGCAAGGTGCTTTAACTAGAGACAATCAATTTGTTGTTGAAACCATTCAATCAATAGCCAAAGGTGCTGGCTCTGATTTAATGGATGCAAACTCAATACCAAGAAAACATATACAGGCTGTTATTGATGAACAAATCAATGCCCTCAATACGGCTGTAGATGCTAACATTTTTACAGATGAACAAAGACGCTCAAGAATAAGAGATATACAGGCGGCACTTCCAATTAGCATCTTACAAAGCGTGGTAAATGCTGACGCTTCTTTTGAGATTGCATCAGAAGACGAATCTCAGGATAGCAAAAACATTGCTATGAATGTTGATGTTGCATCTGATATAGAAAGTTCTTTATCTGCTGGTAGAGTTCTTAGTGATGTACCAGAGTCTTTACGTCCTTATGTTCAAGAAATTTTAGACTCAGATTCTTACAAAGAAAACCCTGACCCTATTATTAGAAAAGCAACTGAGTTAAGGGTTGACTTGGCGAATGATGTAGAAACAACCAGAAAAAAAACTCAGCTAGAATTATCTGTTGATGGAATCAACAAAGGCCACGCAAAAACTAATACAGATAAAGTAAATAGAAATGCGGCTGATGTAGTTGTTGCTAATGATGTTCCAAGTTTAAGAGGATTAGAAAATCCAGACATGACTGGTTTTATGATGTCTGAGCAATCTTTAACAAAAGATAACAAAACCCATCCAACCGTTTTGAAATTAGTTCAAAAAGACGGGCTTATACCACAAAGTTTATTAGATGGTTTTACAAAAGCATTTAACTTAGATGCTATGAAAGATGAGCAACTAAAAGTAATGGTGCAACATTGGGAAAATCTTTCTTCTATAAATGTAAACGGTAAGAACAAAAACGCATTGCTTGTTCAAGGCGGCATAACACAAGAACAAAATGCTTTTTTTCAAACCATATCATATCTAACAAAAACAAGAGGCCCACAAGGTATTGTTGATTTTGCTATTAGCCTAAAAGAAAACAGAGATGACCCTGATAGAAATAACGCAAATCTTCGGCGTGTTTTTGGCTCAATAAACGAAAAAGAAACTGACGGTAATAAGTTAGTTGATGAATATCTTATGACTAAGTTTCCTAATGATTACAATATGAGGGCAATAGCCAAGCCTCTTGTGCAGTATTTAGCTAGTAGCAGAGTTTCATTTGATGAAATTAACGACCAAGTAAACTCATCATTTGAAGTAAATTATCTTGAAACAGATGGTCTTGTTATTGATAGGCATAATCCTGACCAAGACCGCTCTATGTTTGCGCTGTCTAAAATATTAGATGAAAAAGAACAAAGAATATTTATGCGTGTTGTTAATCAACAGCTTAAAGAACACTTTGGCGAAGGTAAGTATTTGTTTTCAAAAGAAGACAAGCCTGATTATGTAAAAGCGCAAATGGTTAAGTTAGTGCCTATTACACAGAACTCATTTGAACCCGACCAAATACCTGTAACCCTTAATCTAAAAGACGGGACAACAAGGGACACAGTTATTGAAAGTTATAGATACATGGTTGCTGTTGTAAAAGAAGACGGTACATTGGACTTCTTGCATGACAAAGAAAAAGGCCCATTAATTGTAAGCACACACGATGCAAAAGATGAGGTTGTTTTGAGCAGACAAATGGCACTGCAAACTCAAGTAACTGAGTCAAAAGAAAAAGCGGCTAACATTACTGCGGCAGAAGAATCTCGTGCGTTTTATGAGGATGCTTTTTAATGGCAATTAATCCGTGGCAAACAACTGCTGGCTCATACATTCCTTCAAATGTTTTTGCTCGTCAAGGCGTTGAACAAGAGCGTCCTGTTGAGTTTTGGCGTGATACTGTGCCAGCCACATTGGGTTATCAATACGCACCTATCTTTGATGCAATAGGCAACCAACTTAAATACGGCTCAGAACGTCAAGAAGGTTACAATCCTTTAGATAACATTAAAGGATATGAAGAGTATCAGCACGTTTTAATGGATGCGTTAAATCCAGAACACATGGCCGACCTTAAGATGCAAATTAAAGAAGGCCAAAAACGCAGACAAGTTATGGCTGATTCTGGCTTTTGGTGGGGTATGGGTGCTGGTATCTTTGACCCTATTAATCTTGTGGCACTTCCTTTTGGTGGTGCGGCCGCTACTGCTGGGCGACAGTTTATGCGTAGTGGTGCTGGTGTTGGTTTAACGCAAGCAGGGCTAGAAGTTGCTCGTGCGCCATTTGACCCTCTAGCAACCAAAGGCGAAGTGGCTATGAACATTGGCTCTGCCTTTGTTATTGGCGGCACTATTGGCAGTTTGGTTTCTATACCAGCTAGGCGCAGGTCTTCTGTAATAACCAAAACACAGAACGAAGTAGATGAGTTTACCAGAGCATTAGGTGATGCAACAGCAGAAGATGTAGCCCTGCTCAATCAAAGAGGGGCAAGAACTCTAGGTTCAAAGTCAGCAGAAGAACTTGACTCATTACGCACATCATTGCCCAAGACTATAGAAGGTTTGCAAAGAGGGTTAGAGCAAGCTGACAAAGATATTGCGTTAAAGAAAATAACCACAGAAGAGTTTCTAAATAAAAAGAACGCACTAGAGATAAGCCTCAATGATGCAGAGATAGAATTAAAGAATGTTCGCATTGAGCAGGGCTTACGCAGAGCAGAAGATATCAACTCTGGCAAAAAAGATGTTGGTTTTTGGGATATGGTCGATAACCAATATACCGATTCTTGGCTCTATAAAGGCGTTACAACGCCCTTCAAGCGTGTCATACAGGGTAAAGTACCTCAATCAGTAAAAGCCACTATGGTTAAGCTGGCTGGCGATGCTGGCACATTGTTTAAGATGAATGAGTTTGGTATCGCTACACCTAAGTCTGTGTATCAATATGCACAAACAGCTAACGGTGAATGGCTTCAAGTTTATAGCAAGATGCTTGAAAAGTATGGTGAGCATACAAAGAAAGGCTACAATGTAAAAGGCGATGTAAATCTTTCTAATATTGATGGTTCATTTACTCGTTTCTTAGCGGAAACTAATCGTAAGTATGTAAACAATATAGCTGGCGATAGTAACGCTGAGTCAGAAGCAATTAAGTTACTGCAAGATTTTTATAAAAACTGGGAAGACAAACTAAAAGAAGTGGGTCTGCTTGGTGATGTAAAGAAAATACAGTCTAAGATTATCGAAAGAGAACGTCAGCTAGAAAAGTTAGACTTAGATATTACGTCAAGAGAACTAGCTTCTGATAGGTCAAAGCAAGGCTTGTCAACAAAAGAACAAGATAGATTAAATCAACTCCGCACAAGAAAAGCTAGAATAGAAGCGGCTATCATTGATGATGAAATGGCAATAGCTGTTGCAAAAGAACAAGCTGGCTTGCCAACAAACGAAGAATTTATGTTCCCTAGATACTGGAATAGAGATGCTATACGAGAACGCAGAGAAGAGTTTGCTCGTATCTTGTATGATTGGTACGAAAAAAATCCAACTGTATATGAGCAGAACCCATTAGCTTTTGAAGGTAGGCAGATTCGCAACATATCTGAACTATCAGACACAGAAATAGCGGCTCGTTACGGCAATCAATTTAATGTAAAACAAATTGTAACTAGCACCGAAGAGGTATTAGACGCTCAAGGTGGCTCACCCATTTTGGGCAAGCACGTTTATTTTGATAATGACAAAGGCATTGTTTATATAAACAAGCAGAGAGCCTTCAAAAGATACGAGCAAATTAAGAAGGATGCGGCTGACCCTGTAGCCGCAAGACAGCGTTTAGCACAGCTAGACCCTGCTACAGTACAATGGCATCACCTTAAATTTATGCTGGATAACTCAGAAAAGTTTAAGACCTTTAATGATTTCCAAGACTTTGTAATTGCTCACGAATTGCATCATGGCAAGATAAAGCAAAAGTACAAAGAAGATATTGTGTCTTTGGAAATGCGTGTAAACAAAGCGGCAATGGATTTCTTAGATAGAGAGTTGCCAGACATTCGTAGTCGTCAGCCAGCCGTAGTTAAAAGAGATTTATCTACAGACCCAGAGGCAATTCAAAAGCGTGTTGACGAAACAATAGACGAAATTATTGGTTTGTCTGACCCAGCAAATGATATGAACGCATATTATGGTGCTGGTAAATCTAAGCACTTTAGACACAGAAAGTTAGATATACCTAATGCTTTGGTCTATGAGTTTATTCAGAACGACCCTCTTGCTGTAATGAAGGCATACACACAAAGAGTTGCGCCACAGTATGAGTTTGCCAAGATGTTTGGTGGCAAAAGCATTGATGATGTTCTTGATGATATTGATGATGATATGCTGGCGGCTGGCAACTCAATGAACGAGATAAACGCTGTAAGGCGTGATTTCTTGCATCTGCACGACAGAATTGTAGGGACTGTTCTTAGAGAGCCAGACGCATTAGACCAAAGAGCCGCAACAGTATTAAGAGACTTAGCACAACTTAATTACTTAGGTTCTGCTGGTTTTTCTACGCTACCAGACTTTGCCAAAATTATGATGGAACATGAACTAAAAGACGTGTTCAAAGCATTGTTCTCTACAATATCAGATAGCCGTGTTCGTATGTCTTCGTTTGAGGGTAAATTAGCTGGGGAAATACTTGAGGTTATATCTGGCGAATCTCACATGAGACTTGTGGATGATGTTACTAACAATCCATTTGCAGAAGGAACATACCAGAAATACATGGGTAAAATTAAGTGGGGCTTTTATCAAGCTAACTTACTAGCCCCAATGACTAACATTATGAAAAAGATGGATGCTATTGTTCGTGGCCATTCTTTAATTCAAATGTCTGTTCGTGTAGCTGGTGGCGGCAAGAAGCCTACTAAATTTGAAGTTGAGTATCTTGCTCGTTATGGCATAGATAAAGCAAAAGCCAAACAAATCAAACAGTTAGTTGATGATGGGATTATCGAGCAAACTGATAATGGTTTGTATTTGCCTAACACAGATAAGTGGCCTACTGATGCTCAAGCATTGCGTAAAGAGTTTCGTTCATCAATGAACAGTGGGATTATGAATACAATCCTTATGGGTACGCCAGCAGATAAACCAATTATTAATGATGGCGTTGCCTATGTGCCTTATCGTATTGCTAGAAACTTTGGCATGAAAGAAGACCCCAAGTTTCGTGGGTATTCTCGCATTGAGAATGGATTGCTTGGTTTGCCATTCCAGTTCTACTCATACACATTGGCGGCAGTAAACAAGATTACAGCATCTTATGCTACTGGTCAGGCAAGAAATCGTGCCGTTGCATTAGCGGCATCTATGGGCTTGGCTTATATGGGTCTTGAGTTAAAGAACCCAGATTTTGTGATGGATGAAATGGCTATTGAAGACAAGATAGCTAGGTCATTTGATATGTCTGGTATGGCGGCATTGTACTCAGACATTACTTACACAGCTATGCACACATCTCTTGCTCTTGGTGGGCCTGATATATCTATGGGCTTGTTGCAACCTAAGTTTCCCCAGAAAGAAAACTATGCTGATGCGGCTGTAGGCGTACTTGGTGCTGGCCCTAGTATTGGCTTAGATATTGGCAGGGGTGTTAGTGACTTGGTTACTGGTAATTATGGCGAGGGTGCTAAACAAATTATGCGTTCAATGCCATTAGCAAGATTGTGGTTATGGAAAGACTACATGAATGAGGCTCAGCTCGAGTTCTTCAAGAACCATCTCTTGGAGCTCAAGCGCGAGACCA
>Ga0208785_1000560_pt1 | contig 16680 bp, 15 predicted proteins | sample DEB08_DNA_2_FD_185499 | JGI IMG/M metagenome (GOLD analysis project Ga0208785, IMG submission 185499) | Aqueous microbial communities from the Delaware River and Bay under freshwater to marine salinity gradient to study organic matter... | ecosystem: Environmental > Aquatic > Marine > Coastal ...
TTTTTAGCGAGACACAAACTTATGAATATAACATTGTTGCAGAAAGGCTAAGACAAACAGCTTTTTTAAACAAAGGTTTAAGTATTACTTTGGTTGATAACAGGGTTAAACCAGCAACAGAAGAAACATACCTATATAAAGGTGGCTTGGTTGATTTTGTAGGCTATCTCAACGAAGGTTTTGAGCCACTTCATACGAAAGTAATATCTTTTTCAGATGATTCAAAAGATTCGGAAATAGAAGTAGCTTTGCAGTGGAAAGCTGAGGACGATGTTACAGTTAAAAGTTTTGCTAACAACATTCATACACTAGAAGGTGGAACACACGAAGAAGGTTTAAAAACAGCTATTACAAAAGCTGTTAACGACTTTGCCAAAAAAAGAAATTTACACTCAGATATTTCACTTACAGGAGATGATATTAGAGAGGGTATGACAGGCGTTGTTTCTGTAAGGGTTAGAGAGCCTCAATTTGAAGGACAAACTAAAACAAAACTTGGTAATACTGAGATGAAATCAAAAGTTCAAGTTCTCATTAATGAAGAGTTTCCAAAATGGTTAGCAAAAAATACAGCAGAGGGGAGGGCAATTGTAGAACGTTGTGCGCTGGCAGCAAAAGCAAGAATGAGCGCAAAAAAAGCTAGGGAGTTAACAAAAAGAAAAAGCATTCTAGAAACTTCAGGTTTGCCAGGAAAGCTAGCAGATTGTTCATCAACCGATCCAACAGAAAGCGAGCTATTTATTGTAGAGGGAGACTCAGCTGCTGGACCAGCTAAACAGGCAAGAGACTCAAGAGTTCAGGCTATATTGCCTATTCGTGGAAAAATAATAAATGTTCAAAAAGTTACTGAAAACAGAGCTCTTCAAAATGAAGAAATCAGTGCACTAATTAAAGCTATTGGAACAGGTATAAAAGCTGAATTCAACGCTGAAGAGTCTCGATATGACAAAATTGTATTTTTAACAGATGCTGATGTAGATGGAGCACACATTAGAACTCTTCTCTTAACTTTTTTCTTTAAATTTATGCCAGGTTTAATTACTAGTGGAAAAGTATGGATATCAAAGCCACCACTTTACAGGCTTAAGTCGTCTTCAGGTGTTGTATATCTAAAAGACGATGAAGCATTGAACGAGTACAAGAAAGAAAATAAAAATAAGAAATTTGATATAAGCAGATTTAAAGGATTAGGAGAAATGAATGCAGGTGAACTTTGGGATACAGCCATGAATCCAGAAACCAGAACATTAATTAAGGTTACGCTTGCAGATGCTAAAGGTGCGATGGCTAAAGCTTCAGAAATGTTTGAAGTGTTAATGGGTAATGATGTTACAAAAAGAAAAGAATTTATTGAAAACAACGCTAAAGACGTTAGATTTTTGGATGTTTAATGCCTGCTAAAAAACCAACTAACAAAAAACAAGCTCAGAAAAAAACTGCTGCAAAGATACCTGCCCAAAAAAAATCAGCACCGAAAAAAATAGAGGCACAAAACGATATTTTATTGGTTGAAGATGGACTTTCGACAATTCCAGTTGAAGATGAAATTTCAAAATCATTTTTAGATTATGCAATGTCAGTTATTGTTTCAAGAGCTCTTCCAGATGTTAAAGATGGCTTAAAACCAGTTCAAAGAAGAATTCTATATTCAATGTATGAAACAGGAATTAGACCCACAGGTCCATTTAGAAAATGTTCCAAGGTTGTAGGTGATGTTATGGGTAATTATCACCCACACGGAAACGATGCAATATATGGAACTCTTGTAAGATTAGGCCAGCACTTCAGTACACGATACCCGCTTATTGAACCCCAAGGAAATTTTGGAACCCCAGATGATCCTCCTGCTGCAATGAGGTATACAGAATCAAGAATGTCACTTTTAGCATCACAACTATTGGATGGGATTGATGAAGACACAGTAGATTTTGATGCAAATTACTCAGGTGAAACTTCTGAACCTAAAGTCTTGCCTGCAAGGTTTCCAAACTTATTAGTTAACGGTGCTGAAGGAATTGCTGTTGCAATGGCTACTAATATTCCTCCGTATAACCTTCGTGAGGTTACAGAGGCCGTTAAAGAGACAATTAAAAATAAAAACATGAAACCAAAAGACTACTTAAAAATTATTAAAGGTCCCGATTTTCCAACCGGCGGTTTGGTAGTTGATACACCAACTATTAAAGAAGCAATATTAAAAGGAAGAGGCTCAATAAAAATGAGAGCCGTTGCTGATGTAGAAGAACTAGGTAGAGGAAGATCAGCAATTGTAGTTAAAGAGCTTCCTTATCAAGCTTCTACAGACAGAATAATGGAAAAAATTGCATCTTTAGTTCAAGATAAAAAGCTTCAGGGAGTTTCAGACTTGAGAAACGAAAGTAGTGACAGGAACGGAACGAGACTAGTGGTTGAATTAAAAAGGGATGCCGTTCCTCAAGTTGTATTAAACGAACTATTTAAGCAAACACAACTGCAGGACACTTTTTCTGTAAACTCTGTTGCTTTAGTAGATGGTGTGCCAAAAGTACTATCTGTTCCTGAATTAATCCAACATTATATTGACCATCAAATTGATGTAATCCAGCGAAGAACAAAACACAGGTTAGAAAAAGCAGAAAATCGACTACATATTGTTGAAGGCTTGTTACTTGCATTAAACAAAATAGATCAAATAATTAAAGTAATAAAAGCATCTAAAGATGTTGAAACTGCAAGAAAATCTTTGATGACAAAATTTAAATTGTCAGAAATTCAAGCCTCTCACATATTAGACATGCCGCTCAGAAGATTGACTGCACTAGAAATGGAAAAACTTGAGGAAGAAAAAGAAGAGTTAAAAGAGACAATTAAAAACTTAAAAGAAATTCTTAAAAGCAGATCTAAACAAGACACAATTTTAGTTGAAGAGCTAGAAGCGATTACTAAAAAATTCGGTGATGAAAGAAGATCAAGAATTGTTCCAGATGTTGGAGAGGTTTCAATAGAAGACTTAATTGAGGATGAAGAAATAATTGTGTCTGTTTCTGCTAATGGGTATGTAAAATCTGTTCCTTCAACATCCTACAAAAAGCAAGGAAGAGGAGGAAAGGGTGTTAAAGCAGCTTCATCAGAAGAAGATGTTATTGAACACCTTATAGCAACTTCAGTGCACTCATATTTACTTTTCTTCACAGATAGAGGAAAAGTATATAGAGCTAAGGCACATGAAATTCCTAAAACAAATAGAACAGCAAGAGGTTCTTTAATACAAAATGTATTAACTATGGGCCAAGAAGAGAAAGTGCAAGCAATAATTGACACGAGAGACTATGAAACAGAAAAGTTTTTATTAATAATGACAGAAAAAGGAGCGGTTAAGAAGTCTAAATTTAAAGACTTTGACTCTAACTACAAATCTTTACAAGCGATCACACTTAAGGACGATGACAAAGTTGTTTCTGTTAAAACCACATCTGGAAATGAAGATGTAATTTTGGTTTCACAAAAAGGTCAGGCAATTCGATTTGAAGAGAAAAATCTTAAACCACAAGGTAGAACAGCTCAAGGCGTAAGAGGATTAAAACTCAGAGAAGGAGATAAAGTAGTTGGTGCAGCCACTTCTAGAGATGAAGCACTACTTTTTGTAACAGCAAAAGGCTATGGAAAGAGAACAAAACTAGATGAGTTTAGAAAAGCCGGTAGAGGTGGAATGGGAGTTAAAGCATTAAAGGTTACTGAGACTAAGGGTAATTTAGTTGGAGCCAGGTCAGTTGATGAAGATACTGAAGTAATGCTTATGAGTACAGGTGGAACTGCTATAAGATGTGCAGTAAAGCAAATAAAACTTATGAGTAGATCAGCACAAGGTGTTAGAATTATGAAGCTTTCATCAGAAGAAGAGGTGTCAGCTTTTATACCAATAAAGAGTGAATAATGGTAAGAGTTAATAGAGTCAGAAGGATAATCAGAAAGATAGATCCTTGGACCGTGCTAAAAGTAACCCTTGTTTTAAACTTTGTAGTTGCCTTAACAGTCGTTTTAGGTGTTTCTATTCTTTGGGTTTTATTAGTAAATGCTGGAGTACCTCAAGGATTAGAAGATATCGCTAGAAGACTCGCCCTATTAGATGCAGACGCATCTTTAGTAGGAAACATTGAAACTCTTTTTACAGGTGTTGTTTCTCTAGCTGCTGTATATATGTTAACTCAAACAGCTTTAGCAACAGTTGCGGCATTTTTCTATAACCTAGTTTCCGATCTTGTTGGGGGAATTGAAGTTATTGTTCTTGAGGAAACATACAATGATGGAACTGAGTTAAAACAACCAACTAAAAAGAAAGAAAAAGATACTCAAAAAGAAACAGTTTTAATGTCTCTTGTAAACACAGTTAAAAACTTAAAACCAGAAAAAAAAGAGGAGCCTGAAATTAGAGTAGAATATCCAAGTTCCGATCTTCCTCGACCAGATGTACCAAGAAATATTGAAGAACCAACTTTGATGGATACTTTAAAAAATACTGATAACCAAGAAGAAGATTTTTAACTTCCTGCTAGTATTTTCTAACGAAACATTAAAGCGAAGCTAGTGAAAACCTAGCACTGTCCCGCAACTGTGATTCGAAAGATAAGTCAGGTCGACTCTAATGTTTTTTAATAACCTCGAGAGAAGGAAACAATGAAGTTTAAACTATCTATACTTGTAGCAATTTTTACCATGTGCACAAGTTCAAATGTAAACACCTCTGAGTTAAAGATTGTTTCCTTATCTACTACCCATACAGAAATAATTGATTCACTCGGTGCAGCAGAAAACCTAGTTGGCATAGACTCTTTTTATCAAACAGATTTACCAATTGAGAGAGTTGATGCTTATACAGTAACAGCAGAAGATTTAAAACTTTTAAACCCTGACTTAGTAGTTGTAGCGTTCGATTTCAATAACATTATTGAGGGACTAGAAAAAAATAAAATTAATTATATAGTTTTACCACCAGCTAAAAACTTAGAAGAAGTTTATTTTCAAATACAAAAAGTTGGAGAAATAGTTCAGAAAGAACAAGCAGCCACTTCTATTGTTGAAAATATGAAATCAAAAATAGATTCACTCATTAAAAACAATGATTTCGGCGATGTTTCAGTTTTCCATGAGATTGGGTATTCTTACGGCTTATATACAGTTAACCAAGATGCTTTGATTGGCAATATTTATAACATTTTAGGGATTAATAATATTGCAAACTTAGAAGAAGACATTTACGGTTCTGGATATCCAGAATTTACTGATGAAAAAGTCATCGAAGCAAACCCAGATTTCATCATTGTTGGACACTCAGATTACCTCAACAAAGATCTTTCAACTAGACCAGAATGGAACAACTTAAAAGCTGTTTCTTCTGGTAATGTTTATTTCTTAGATGAAAACCTAGCAAACAATTGGGGAACTACAACACTCCAACTTGTAGAAAATATAGTATTAACAATTGGAGAATCTAATAAAAAAACTGAAATACAAATCTCGTATTTGTTAGTATCAATATTGGCTTTTATGTTTATATTTAATTTTGGTTTCAAAAGAATCAATAGAAGAACTAAGGAGAAAGTATGAAAGGCTATAATAACGATCTTTATATTCTTGCGTTTGACCACAGGGGAACATTAACTAAAGGTTTATTAGGAGTAGAAGGCAGAGAACCTTCCCAAGAAGAAATTAGTAGAGTCTCTGAGATGAAAAATATAATTTTTGATGGCTTTTTAAGCGCGAAAGAGTCTGGAATATCAGGTGGTGATCCAGCAATACTTGTTGACGAAGCATTTGGTTTACAAGTACAAAATAAAGCTAAAGAACTTGGAATAAAGTTTGCAGCTCCGGTAGAAAAATCTGGTCAAAAAGTATTTGATTTTGAATATGGTGATGATTTTGGAAACAAAATTGAAGAAGTCGGTGCTGATTTTGTAAAAATATTGGTTAGGTGGAATCCAGACGATCCAGCTGAAACAAGAGAAATTCAAGGTTCTAGAATTAAAACACTCTCAGATTGGTTAGATGACAATGGAAGAAAATTTTTACTAGAATTTTTAGTTCCAGCTTCAGAAACCCAACTTGCCAGCGTTAATGGAGATCAAGCTAGATACGATTCTGAAATTAGACCTAAACTAGCTGTCCAGGTTGTTGAGGAAATGAGAGAAAAAGGTGCAGATCCAGATATTTGGAAGATCGAAGGTTTAGATACTAAAGAAGCATGTGAAAACGTTGCATCTGTTATAAAAAGTGGTGGCAGAGAAGACGTTATTGCTGTTGTTCTCGGTAGGGGTGCCAACGATGAGAAAGTTAATGAATGGCTTAGAGCAGGAGCTTCAGTTGATGGATATAAAGGATTTGCAATTGGAAGATCTATTTTTTGGGATTCATTAAAAGGTTGGCATGCTGGAGATAAATCAAGAGAACAAGCTGTTTCCGAAATTGCAAACTCTTACTTAAGTTTTATTTCTGTTTATCAAAACGGTAACTAATTAATGCCAAAAGGTAAGGCAATAATTGGACAATCAGGTGGTCCAACAGCTGTAATAAATAAATCTCTTGTTGGTTTCATAAAAGAAGCTGTTCAAGCAGACTTTGATCAAGTTATTGGGGCAAGACATGGTTTGCAAGGTATGTTGAAAAAAGATTTTGTTGACCTCGCTAGTCTTAACGAAAGTCAGTTATATGGAATTGGTAAAACTCCAGCTGCTGCTTTAGGTTCAGTTAGAAAAAAACCTACAGATAACGATATAGAGCAACTGGTAGAAATTTTTGAGCAAGAAGGAATTCGCAACTTTTTCTATATTGGAGGAAACGACTCAGCTGAAACTGCGAACCTGGTCTCAGAAGGTGCTAAAAAAATAGGCTATGAGATGAAAGCATTTCACATTCCAAAAACTATTGATAATGACTTACTTGAAACCGACCATTGTCCAGGATATGGCTCAGCTGCAAGATTTGTTGCACATGCTTTTCAAGGCGATGATGCAGATAACAGAAGTTTGAAAGGTATAAAAATTAATGTTCTTATGGGTAGACATGCTGGTTGGTTAACAGCTGCAAGCACACTAGGGAAATCAAATGAAGATGACGGTCCTCATTTGGTTTATGTTCCAGAAAAAGTTTTTAAAATTGAAGACTTTCTCAAAGAAGTAAAAGAAGTTTATGATTCGCTTGGTCGTTGTGTTGTTGCTGTTTCTGAAGGAATACATAATGAAAAAGGTGAGTATTTTTTACAAACCTATGCAAAAGAGTCAGGTTCAGGTCTTGCTGGAAAAACAGATAGTCATGGAAATATTCAGCTTTCAGGTTCAGGTGCGCTTGGAGATACACTAACTAATTTAGTTTCAGAACATATTGATGGAGCAAGAGTAAGAGCTGACACTTTTGGTTATTTACAACGTTCTTTTTTAGCAGACGTATCTGAGGTGGATGCAGAAGAAGCTGAAAGAGTTGGTCAACACGCTGTGGTTGCATCACAAGAAAGAGACAGTGGTTCAGTTATATTGAAACGACAGTTCTCTGAAAAATATTTTTGTGATGTTGATGTGGTTGATTTACATAAAGTTGCAAAACATACTAAAGATATGCCTCCAGAGTTTCTTGATGAAACTAAACCCTATGTTACTAATGACTTTTTTGAATATGCTATGCCTTTAACGGGTGGTATAGAACCAAAGACTCAGATATTTGTTTAGATGCCAAAAATAGAACTTTCCAGAAACGATTTTAAAGCATTCTGGGAAACAACTGTTAGATATTATGAACTTGATCCACAAGGTGTAATGCATAACGCAAACTATGTTGCATTTTTTGACCAAGCAATTACTGCATACTTTAAGTTTATTAATTACGACTACTTAAAAGACATTGAAGAAACAAACAAAGATTTCCACACAGTTCAAGTATTAGTTCAATATAACAAACCATTGTATTTTGACAACCAGGTTGAAATCGGAGTAAAGGTGAAAAGCATTGGTAATACTAGTATGACATGGGTTATGGGTATGTTTTTAAAAGACACAGGAGATTTAGTTAGCAGTTGTGAAGCGGTACATGTATACACTGATCAGTCAACAATGAAGCCAACTCCTATAACTGAAGAATTAAAATCTAAACTACAGAATTATTAACAGTTTTAAGTTTTATAATTAGTCAAATGAATAAGAGGAGATATGATATTGACGCATTAAGGTCAATAGCATTATTCTTATTAATTTTTTATCACCTAGGACAATCATTTACGTACAATGCAAGAAATATTTTATTTGTTCAAGACAAAAGACCCGGAGATGATATTTGGATACTTTTAAATCTTCTTAATTCCTGGAGAATACCTCTAGTATTTTTAATCGCTGGCATTGCATTAAGATTGTCTTTTTCTAAAAGATCACAAGCCATAATATTAAAAGAGAGATTAAAAGTTTTAGGTATACCATGGGTTTTTGGATCTTTAGTTTTTGCAAGCTCATCTGCTTATATAACTGGAAGATTTTATGGATATCCTTTTTTTAATGAATTAAGTAATTTAATCCCTTTTGTTTTTGAGTACAACGGACTACACATGTGGTTTGTTTTGTATATTCTAATTTTTAGTCTTATCACAACTCCATTCTTGAAATTCATTTCAAACAAAAAAGAAAAAGAGACGATATTTTCAAAAATTCTTAATAAACCTGGTGGAATATTTTTATTTGCTATCCCGGTAGTTTTGGAAGGAGAACTATTAAATCGATTAAGGTTTGATTTCGCCACTGACTATGGAGACTTTTATCAAGTATTTGCAAATACGAGTCATGGATTTGTTCTTGGCTATATATGGTTCTTAATAGGAATTATTTTAACTTCACAAGGTGATGTATTTTGGGAATCGAATAAACGAAATTGGAAAATTCACCTAGTTCTTGGGTCACTATCTTATCTTTATCGATTATTTAATGATTTTGAGAGTGGTTTTGCATTGGACAATAGGTTAATTGCATTTGAGTCATTTAACTTTATTTTCTTGATGTTGGGACTAGGAGCTGTTTATTTAAATAAAGACTCTCCTCAGCTAACGTATTATAAAACTGCTGTATACCCGGTCTATATTGTTCACTTGCCTGTTCAAATGGCTGTAATGTTTTACTTTTCGAGGATCAATATACATCCGATTGTTAAATTTCCTCTGGCATTATTTGTAATCTGTTTTTTAAGTCTTACGATTTATCACGCAATTAAAAACATCAAACCTTTAAGACCTTTATTTGGTTTGAGAAATAATTAGAACGTAATTGTAAACTTGGCTCCACCAAGTTCTGATTTATCTACTGAAATATTCCAACCATATCTGAGAGTAATGTTTTTAACAATACTTAAACCAAGGCCTTTACCGCCTTTATTTCTTGTTCTTGACTCATCTTCTTGCCAGAATGGATTGAAAATTAAGTCAAAGTTTTCAGGATCTATCCCGACACCGTCATCTTCTACAACTAAGGATGGTTTTTTATTTATTCGATCTAAAGTAATTCTTATTTCTTTTTCTTTAAATTTTTCAGCATTGCCAATTAAATTATTCAGCATAACTTTTAAAATTTTTGAATTGGAAAACACAGTAATTGTCTCATTACTTATAAATTGAATATCAGAATTATTAATAACTTCTTCAACAATCGTATTTACATTAACTTTCTCATCAGAGATATCATTTTTCGTAACAGTTTCTAAAGCCATCAAAGCTTCAATAGTAGATTGGATTTCATCAACATCTTCTTGAATGCTTGTAATAGTTTCTTTATTAACATCATCTTTATTAAGTAATTGTTCAATTTGTAGCTTTAAGCTAGTCAAAGGTGTGTTTAGCTCATGAGATGCATTTTCAATAAATTGTTTCTGGCTTTTCGAGGCAATAAAAGTCTTTTCTAAAAGTGTATTGAATGTCTTAATAAGAACACCTATTTCATCTTTTGATCCAATTTCATCAAGCTTTTCAAGCTTAAATAATGGATCTAAATTATTTACTTTCTCTGAGGTCTTACGTATTGGTCTGAATGCAATTGTTGTTGAAATCATAACTCCAGAAATAACAAGTAAAGCGAGGAATATATAAACAAACATAAAATCTCTTTCAAGCGGTTGGACAATTTCTCTTGGAAAGTTTGAAGAATATCCAACTACTATTGTTACACGACCATCTTCACTTACTTTTTTTTCAAATTTGTACTCTCTTGAATTTTGAATCATATCAATATTTTGAAAACCCTGCATTCTCATATGTCTTCCAGGCAACACACTTAGTTCTGGGATCAATTTTTTTGTTTTATTATCGTAAATTAAAACAAAATAGTTTCCCGCTCGTGAAAAATTTATGTCGTCAATGTTCTTATAGTCTTCTTCTAATATTTCAAGAATCTCATCTACATCTTCTTCAAGTCTATTTTCATATCGTACTTCTACTAATTCTCTGAGAGCATTTGGTCCAATAAAAAGTCCTGCAGAAAAAATAAAAAGAGTGATTAATAAAATTTTTGTCCGAATACTTAATTTATTCATCATCCCACCTATAACCATAACCTCGTACAGTTGAAATTTTTTGATCTAAATTGTGGGGTTTAAGTTTTTTTCTCAGATAACCAATATAAACTTCTACAAGATTGTGCTCATCTTCTTGCGGAAAATAGTTTTCCCAGACATCTTCTAATATTTCAGTTTTAGAGACAACGATATTTTTGTTTTTAATTAAGTAAAAAAGAAGTTCAAACTCTTTATCAGAGACTTCTAAATTTTTATCATCAATAGTTACTTTTCTAGCATCTAAATTTATTGTTAGATCGTTTGAGGTAACTTCATTCTTTTCAAAATTATTGTTACGCAAGAGTGCTCTAATTCTTGCTTTTAACTCAACTGAAGAGAAAGGTTTTTTTAAATAATCATTAGCCCCAGTATCTAGACCTTCTTCTAAGTCATACTCTCCTAATTTTGCTGTCAACATGAGAATTGGAGTTGTGATACCCGCACTTCTTACTTGTCTACATACTTTATAACCATTAAGTTTCGGCAACATAATGTCTAAGAGAATAAGATCATATTTTTTTTCAATAATTTTGGAATAACCATCATCTCCATCAAATGATTGAGTAACATGATAAGAATCTTCTTCAAGCAGTCCCTTGACTAACTTTGAAATCTTTTCATCATCTTCTACGAGCAGTATGTTTTTTCCCACATAGTAATGATGGCAATCAAAAAATATAATGCAAGACACAAAACCTAGCTCTCTCAGCAAACTCTCAGACTTAGTTTTGTACATTATGTGTATGGCAATAATAAATCTATTAAATAATCAATATGCATTAGAGGGCATGAGGCGCGGAGATATGTTCGTTGGTGGACATAATCGATTTGGTGGAAGAGGAGCTATGTTAATTATTTCTGTACTAGTAATAATAGTTTTAGTTTTAACAGCAATTCGACTTACTCAATCAATTGTGGCTAATAGAAAACAATCCAAACTAGAATCTAGAAAAGAGGAAGAATGAAAAATATATTAATCGGATTAACTGTATTTGGACTAGCTTTAGGCATAGGACTTTTTGCAGTGTCATACGCAACAGAACTTACAGTTAATGAAATGTCTGAATCCATTGAATCAACAGTTGATAATTTCGAAGAAAGTGTTGAAGTAAAAATTGATAGTTTAGAAACTAAAGTGTTTGGTGATGATAATCACTCTGATGACGATGATTATGATCACAAAGATTTTGAAATGAAAGGTGAATACCATTCTGAAAGAAATGCGATTTTTGAAGACAATCAAGTAACTCAAGAAGAAATTGATGCTCTTACTTACACAAAGTTGAAAGAACATCTTTTAGTAGAATTTGCAACTGAACTAGAAGATGGTGTTATTACAGAAGAAGAACTAACAGCTCATAAAGAAGCTGAAAAGACTGAACATGAAGCTATGCATGCCGAAAAGGAAGCTATCTTTGAAGACAATCAAGTAACTCAAGAAGAAATCGATGCTTTAACTAACACTAAATTAAAAGACCATTTAACAGAAGAATTTGCAACTGAACTAGAAGATGGTGTTATTACAGAAGATGAATTGAAATCAGGACATGAAAATCATAAAGGCAAAGGTCACAAAAAAGGACGTGGTATGCACGGTCATGACCATGACTACAACGATGATGATAATGACACTGATGACGATGATTAAGGAGATTAGTTATTAGATTACCCTTTTTAAAACTACTCCAATTTAAGAACCTCCAAACCTATCTTGGGGGTTCTTTTAAGATTGCAAGTGTAATTTTCATATCAATTATTTTCATGAGCTGTACAAGTAATACAGAACAAGGAGTTTTGAGCCTTGAAGAAACTTCTAAGGAAGTAGATACTCAAAATGTATTAGCTGATATTTCACCTGAAGACGCCCAATTAATAATTGCAGCTTGTTTGCGAGAGAAAGGTTTTGAAGTACAAGATCCAAGTTCTGGCCAAGGACTTAGAGAACAAATAGGTCCACAAAATCAAGAGGATAGTCAAGAAATTTTTGAAACAGTTAGGTTATGTGCTGAGGAAAATAATTTACCGCTATTTTCTGAAAGTTCGTTTGAAGACCCCGAGTTAGTAGCAACCCAATTAGATGATCAATTAAAGATTGCCCAATGTTTGCGTGAGGAGAAAGGTTTTGAGATTCAAGACCCTACGGCAGAAACAGGATTAAGAGAATTAGTTAGACCTTTAGTTCTTTCAGGAATCTATGATCCACAAGAGGTTCGTCTAGCAGTTGATTCCTGTTTTGATGAACTTGGAATAGAAAGACCTGATGGACCAGGAGGAGGGCCTAGGGGTTAAATTATTTTAGATTTATACTCATTTATTAACCATGATAAATAGAAAAAACATAGCACTTTTAATAATTATTGGACTTATTGGTGGCGGTGCTTATTATTTTGGTACTCAAACAGAAACCCTCTCTTCAACTCCAAAATCTTTAGAACTCACAACAGTATCTATTAAGAAAGGTGATTTAGAAAACAAAGAAGAGTACAACGGAACCTTACAACAAACAGATAAAAAAGTTTTAAAAACAGCAACAGCAGGTGTAGTTACTTACTTACCTGATGAAGGGTCGGTTATTAGTTTTGGTGAAATCTTATTTGCTATAGACAACAAACCCGCAATTCTTCTCGAAGGAGAAACACCTTTTTATCGATCATTAGACATGAACTCTGATCCTGGTAAAGATATAGAACAATTAGAAAACGCATTAGTATTTTTGGGATATGCAGCAGATGATTTCGTTCCAGATCAAACCTTTGATCAAGAAACTTCTGATATGCTCAATAGTTTATTTACAGATTACGGTATAGAAACAAAATCTGAAATAACACCGGAGGAACAAATAGCTATTAAAAACAAAGAAGACCAGATTGAGACCATTCAAGACACAATTGATTCTGGAGGAACAACACTTGCTGAGGTAAATAATAAAAAGAAAACACTTGATGATCTTCAAGAGGATTCAGTAACAACACTTGCTGAAGTAAATAATAAGAAAAAAACTTTGGATGATGCAATTGAAAACTCAACAAAAGAAAATGCAGCATGGCAGGCAGCTACAAATCTTATTGATGGATATTATCAACAGATTGAACTGTTAAAAGATTTAACAAACCCTAAAACAGCAGCAAAGTCCCAAGACACAAGAGATGATGAAATTAAAAACTACGAAGATTTAATTGAAGAGCAAAAAAGAATTAGAGAGATGGAAGAAGGAGAAGGTTCTGTTGTAGATGCTGCTGAAGCACTCGCTATTGAGAATGCACAAAAAGCATACGATGAAGCACTGGAATCTTATAACAATGGTGTAGACGCTGCTCAAGCACTCGCTATTGAGAATGCACAAAAAGCATACGATGAAGCACTGGAATCTTATAATAAAGGTGTTGATAAAGCAGCAGAGTTACAACAAGCTGAAGAAGAGTTAGAAGAATTACAACTAGCAGCAAAGTCTGAAACTTTTAGTCCAACAAATGCATTAGCTTCTGAAACTCCAATAATTGTTGGCTCATACATAACTTCTGAGGGATCTGTAGTTGCTGCAAACTCCCAAATGTACAACATTTCCTCAACCGGGGTTGAAGTCGTCTTTCAGATAGATGCTTCAGATCAAGATATGGTTTCAATTGGTGACAGTGTAGAAGTAGAGCTTCCGTCTGAAGATAGAATTAAAGCAACAATTTCATATATAGATCCCGTCGTCACACAAGGTCAAAACGGTAATTTTATAGAAGTGAAATTAGACATATCTTCCACAGAAGGCTTCAAAGTATATGATCAAGCACCAGTTGATGTTTTTGTTACTTCTGAGGTATCACAAGATGTACTCTATGTTCCTGTTAACGCTTTAATTGCTCTTGCTGAAGGTGGGTATGCTTTAGAGATTTATAATGGTGAATCAGAAGTAGGAGTTTTTGAAGGAGTTTCTGGAGTAGATACAACCTATGTAGGTGTAAAAATTGGTGTATTTACAGATGGATTTGTAGAAGTAAGTGGAAATATTAGTGAAGGCATGATTGTCGTAGTACCAAGATGAGTACTTCAACACAACCAGTAATATCCATAAACAATATTTCGAAAGTTTATGATGGTCCACCACCTGTAAAAGCATTAGACGGTGTTTCGTTAGATATCTATGAAGGCGAGTTTGTATCAATAGTTGGCCAGTCTGGAAGTGGAAAATCAACACTTTTAAATATGATGGGTTTACTCGATAGCGTTACGGATGGCTCAATAACTATTGATGGTGATGACATATCAGAGTTAACAGATGATGAACTATCAAAGTTTCGTGGTGAGAAAATTGGATTTATTTTTCAAAGCTTTTTCTTACTCCCAGGATTAACTGCACAGGAAAATGTTGCAGAGGGTCTTTTATATCACGGAATAAAAAGAGATATTCGTTTAGAAAAAGCAAAAGATGCACTAGAACTTGTTGGTTTAGGACATAGACTTACTCACCTTCCAAAAGAATTATCAGGTGGAGAGCAACAGAGAGTTGCTATTGCTCGTGCTTTAGTAGAAGATCCCTCCTTTGTTTTAGCAGATGAACCTACTGGAAATTTAGATAAAGAGTCTGGTCTTAATATTTTAAATATTTTGAAAGAATTAAACAGCAAAGGCAAAACTGTTGTCATGATTACTCACAACCAAGATCACGCACAAATGTTTGAAAAAGTCATTGAACTTGTTGATGGAAAAGTGGTGAGCGATGAAAAATAAATTACGATTACGGGATTTATTCTTTGTTGCTTTATATGGTGTAAAAGCTCGTAAAGGCAGAGCTGCTATGACATCAATTGGAATAGGTATTGGTATTGCAGCAATTGTTGCAGTGACTGGAATTTCATCATCTGGTAGAGCAGACTTATTAGCGACTCTTGAATCTCTCGGTACAAACTTAATTAAAGCCTCTCCACAAGCTGGTTTTTTTGGAAGCCAAGAAGAATTACCAGATGGCGTAATAGGGATGGTTGAGAGAATTGGTCCTGTAGAAGAAGTTACCTCAACAACGCAAGCAGATTTATTGGTACGAAGAACAGATTTTATTTCAGAGTTTGAGGGTGGTGGAATCTCTACTGTTGTAACGAGTTCAGAGTTGTTAGATGTAATTGGTGGGAATTTGTCTGAAGGTCGATTTATTACTGATGGTTTATCAGATATCCCGGTTACTGTGTTGGGTTCTGTTTCTGCAGAGAGATTAGGGATAAATAATTTGTCGCAACCTTCCAAAATTCTTATTGATGATGAGTGGTTTGGAGTAGTTGGAATTCTTGATGAACTTAAAATACATCCTGATTTAGATAGATCTGTTTTTATTGGCTATGGTGTAGCTTCAACGTTATTTGATATAGATAAAGAACCAACAACTATTTATTTACGCGCTAATCCAAATTTTATTGAAGATGTTGTAGACGTCTTAGCACCGTCTATGAATCCTGAAAATCCAGATCAAGTTGAAGTAAGCAGACCTTCCGATGCTCTTGAAGCACAACAAGCTGCAGAAACTGCATTTACTAACTTACTCTTAGGACTTGGGTCAGTAGCTCTACTTGTTGGTGGTGTTGCAATCGCTAATGTCATGGTAATGTCAGTACTCGAGCGAAGAATGGAGATTGGTGTAAGAAGGTCTCTTGGTGCTACAAGAAGAGAAATACGCTACCAATTTTTACTAGAGAGTGTGATTCTTTCAGGGATTGGAGGCTTGGTTGGTGTGTTGTTAGGTGTGGCAATCACACTTGGATACACTAATTACACCAATATTGTATTCTCAATACCTGTATGGCAAATATTTGGAGCAGTATTGTTGGCACTTTTAATTGGAGCAATTTCTGGAGTATATCCCGCAATCAAAGCATCAAAAATTCAACCAGCGGAGGCAGTTCGAAAATGAGATATGTTGTATTTTTAATGATTTTTGCAGCATGCACTATTGGTGGTGAGGAACCACAAGGTATTGTGTCACTGGAATCTAGTGAGGTTACTGTTGTTGAAGAGGAAGAGCTTTCTTTTGAAGAAGGCGTTTTATCTTTTGCACAGTGTATGAGAGAAGAGGGTATTGATTTTCCAGATCCAACATTTGATGCTGATGGAAATCCAAACTTTCAAGAATTTGACTTAGCAACAGAGGATCAA
>Ga0208785_1000566_pt1 | contig 16585 bp, 14 predicted proteins | sample DEB08_DNA_2_FD_185499 | JGI IMG/M metagenome (GOLD analysis project Ga0208785, IMG submission 185499) | Aqueous microbial communities from the Delaware River and Bay under freshwater to marine salinity gradient to study organic matter... | ecosystem: Environmental > Aquatic > Marine > Coastal ...
CTGTTGTAGCCGCCGGTATCGACGATATTGGCGAGAACTATGCCCAGGAGGCGTGTTCGAAACTGCCGGAGATCGGTACCGACCCAACGGTGCATTTCATTGGACGGCTCCAACGAAACAAGGTCCGCCATCTCGCGTTGTTTGTTGATGTCTGGCAGTCGGTTGATCGCCCTGAGCTCGTGGCCGAGATCGCCAAACGAAGCCCCGGGAGTTCGATCATGGTGCAGGTCGACATTTCAGGGGAACCCAGCAAAGGTGGTTGCGATCCAGCCACCACCGAACAGTTGGTGATTGCCGCCACCGATGCTGGCCTTCAGGTGATCGGATTGATGGGGGTCGCGTTGCTCGCCGAAGCGGAGCAGGCCCGAGACGGGTTCTCACTGCTTCGTCGCCAGGTCGATGCGTTAGGTCTTCAGGAGTGCTCGATGGGGATGAGTTCCGATCTTGAAGTGGCGGTGAGCGAAGGGGCAACGATGGTCCGCATTGGTCGAGATATCTTCGGAGCACGCGTCGGTTGAACCGAGAAGCCTCAACGCGGTTCGATGGCGGCAACGAACGACGGCGAAAGCCACCATTGCGTGACTGAACACGGCTAGTCTCAGGGTTTCGGAGGTGCAGTGTGACCAGGCTTAAGAAAGCGCTCATCTACCTCGGTTTGGGTCCAGATGAGGACTATGACTACGAGATCGAAAATGCGAACTCGTACGACGAAGGTGTCGGAGATCTTGGGTACGCGACCGAGTACGAGCCGCAGGCACAACCGCAACCTCAACCTCAACCACTTCGACCGGTAGCTACCCCGGTCGTTCATAAGCCTTCAGCGGTTCGGGTGCTTGCTGCCGACCCGGTAGCCGCCGAAGCGGCACCAGTGGTGAGAACTGCCCCTGAAGTTCAGCCTGCGGTCAAGATTGTGGACAGCCCATCTTCAAGTCCTCATGTGGTGACTCCGGTGTCGTTCAACGACGCCCAAACGATCGGGGATCGTTTCCGGTCCGGTCAAGCAGTGGTGGTCAACGTGGAAGCAGCCGACCGGGAACTGCGGCGGCGACTCATCGATTTCGCGTCCGGTCTCTGTTACGGACTGGGTGGACGGATGGACCGCGCCGCCGATCAGGTGTACCTCCTGATCCCGGCCAACGTTGACATGTCTGATGTCGACGTGCGACGAGTGCTTCGGTAACACCGTTGATGGCTTTGGTCTGTTGGCTTCTGTCGGCCTACGTGTATGTGATCCTGATTCGGATCATTTTGAGTTGGTTTCCGATCAGCCCGCACGGCTCGGTAGCGGCAGTAGCTGGCTTCTTGTACTTGCTTACCGATCCGGTCTTGGGGCCGGTCCGGCGGGCCCTGCCCCCGGTCCGGTTGGGGATGATGGCGTTGGACCTTTCACCGATCGTTGTGATCATCGGCTTGCAGGTCGTGGCCTCAATCCTTCCCTGCTAGCTCTAGGATGACCTCTATGGATGAGTTCTCCCCAATAGTTGAAGGCATTCAGTTCGGACAACAGCGGCGCGGGTACGACGTCGCCGCGGTGGACTTGTTCGTTGATCGTGTTGCTGCCGCAGTGGCTCAGGCGCGGGCCCGGATCGCTGAACTCGAACGTCGCAGCGGCGGTGCGACCAGTGCTGTAGTGGGTAGTGCCGAGGAGCAAGCCAGTCGGCTTCTGATCCTCGCTCAACGGACCGCGGATGCCGTGTTGGAAGAAGCCACTTCGGAGGCCGAACGGGTTCGCTCTGAGGCCACCGCCGATGCCGAACGCCTGCGCCGCGAGGCCGAAGATCACGCGTCGCGCCTGCGGGCCGAAGCGGAAACTGATCGCCGAGAGAAGATCAAACGGGCCGAGCAGGAAGCAACGGAGGCTGGTAACGCCGAACGTGCCATCGTGGCCGCCGCGATCGCCACCCTAGATGGGCAACGCGAAGTGCTGGCGGCCGATGTCGCAGCGCTGGAGTCCTTCGTCGGGTTGAGTCGTGAACAGATTACTGCCGCGGTTTCTACGTTGCAGCGTCTCTTGGATGATCCGGATTCGCTACGAATCGTTGATGCTCCCGAGCTGCAGGTGGTCGAGCGTGCCGAAGTTGCCAATCCCGAGGACCTGACTGCGTTCAACGATGAACCCGCCAGCGCTGAAGATGAACCGGGCACCGGCCGAGACGCGCAGAGCGAACCCGTTGAAGTCTTCGAGTCGTTCGAGGCAGAAACGGCGGCGGTGGAAGCGGTCGTGATCCCTTCCGAAGCCGTTGTTGACGAAGCTGCGCCGTTAATCGAAGACGATCCGTTTACCTTCGATCCTGGACCGATGCCCGATGCGGTGGGAATCCTCTCTGATCAGGACCTTGCAACCGAGTCTGGCCTGGCCCCGGAGACTGATCGTTCCAGCGACGAACCCGAAAGCGGCGGAGTTGTTTGGGCGGAAGAACCCCCGGCTTCGTCGAGCGTGTTTGGCGAAGACCCGCCTCCGGCCCCGCCCGAAGATCCGACCACTGGCGAAGCACCGAGCGCTACTGAACTCTTTGACGTGGCGGCCGATGACGACCGCTCCGGTAGCGATGCTGATGTGCTTGACCAGCTGCGAGAGGCAGCCAACGTTTCCGAAGAAGAACAGGCGGATATCGCGATGACGGCCTTCTTCGATGATGACGATGGCGACGGAAACCGAAACTGGTTCAGTCGTCGCCGGTAGGTGCCGTCTGCCCAGTGCGTCGAAACGGTCGTTGTTTCGTCTAGACTCCGCGCCTGACTCGGGCACTTGCCCGTAGGCGGAAGTAGAGGAGTGGGTCCCATGGCTGAGAAGAAATCAGCAAAGAAGGTGGTGGCGAAAAAGGTGGTGGCGAAGAAGGCTTCGGCCAAGAAAGCGCCAGCCAAGAAGGCTGTATCGAAGAAGGCGCCGGCCAAGAAAGCTCCGGCCAAGAAAGCTGCACCGAAGAAAGCGCCAGCCAAGAAAGCGCCAGCCAAGAAAGCGCCAGCCAAGAAAGCTCCGGCCAAGACAGCTGCACCGAAGAAGACGGCAGCCAAAAAGGCCACACCGAAGAAACCGTCGAAACCCCGGTTCGGGAAACGATTCCTTGACGAGATGAAGAAGCAGTTGCTTGAGGAGCGAGCCAAGTATCTGCATTCCGAGGAGGGCTACCGCGCCGAAGCCGATGCGCTGATCGCCACCCGCGAACCTGGCGATGTGCAATTCGATGAAGAATCAGGTGAAGGCGACACGCTGGCGGTCGAACGGGAACGCGATTTGGCGCTGGCCAGTCAAGCCCGTCAGGCCGTAGAACAGATCGACGACGCACTGGCTCGGATCGCCAAAGGAACCTACGGGATTTGTATCTCGTCGGGGCTTCCCATTCCTCAGGAACGACTCCGAGCGATTCCTTGGGCCGCGGAGCGAGTTGAGTACAAGGTGGGTGGCCTCGGTCGTCGCTGACCGGAGCCAACCCGTTGCCGATGACCGAGACGCTGGTTGAGGAGGTCCCTCAGGCCTTCGACGGCGAACGCATTGACCGGGTCGTCGCCGCGATCAGTGGTTTGAGCCGTTCGGTGGTGAAGGCGCTGGTTGCCGACGGTCACGTCACGGTCGATGGTGAGACGGTAAACAACGGTTCGGTCAAAGCAAGCGCCGGGAATGTGCTGGCGATCGTCATCCCTGAACCAGACGATCAAACCCTCGAAGCAGATCCTGATCTGGACTTCGAGGTGGTGTTTGACGACGAAGACCTGATCGTGGTCAACAAGCCGGCGGGCCTGGTGGTGCATCCGGGTGCGGGGCAGCCCGACGGAACCCTGGCCAACGGCCTGCTCGCTCGCTATCCCGAGATCGCTGAAGTAGGCGAACCGCACCGTCCGGGCATCGTGCACCGGTTGGACCGTGGAACATCAGGTCTGCTGGTGGTGGCCCGAAGCCTCCGGGCCTACACCTCACTGGTGGAGCAGATGTCGTCGCACGAACCAACCCGGATCTATCAAGCTCTGGCCTGGGGGCACCTTGATTCGGACAACGGCCGGATCGACGCCCCCATAGGGCGAAGCGTTCGACAACCAACCCGCATGACCGTTTCGGAGCAGGGGAGGCGTGCGGTCACCGAATACGAAGTTGAGCGTCGCTTTACCGAACCGGTGGACGCCTCGTTGCTTCGTTGCCGGTTAGAAACCGGTCGCACCCATCAGATTCGTGTGCATCTTCGAGCCATCGGCCACCCCGTGGTCGGAGATCGCGACTATGACGGTGGCCGCCCAGGACTCGATCCGGGACGACCGTTCCTGCACGCCGCGCAATTGGATGTTCGGCATCCGGTAAGCGACGAACCGCTGTCGTTCACCGCACCGCTCCCACCGGACCTGCAAGCCACTTTGGAACGCTGTCGTTAGCTAGCGTCGGTGGGCCAACCCCGTTCACCGCGGGCTATATCAGCGATGTCGGCTAACGAGAAGCTGTCGAGAAAGTCTCGCATGTGGCTCCCGGCCGCACCCCAAATCGCGAGTAGCACGCATTGGCCTTCATGGTCGCAGGCCCCGTCGGTGTGCGGTTCAGAAAAATCTCCAGCAGTGATTGGGCCATCGACGGCACGGATGATCTCCGACAGTTTGACCTCGGACGGATCCCGGGCCAGTACGTAGCCACCACCAACCCCGCGTTTGGACAGCACAATCCCGGCCCCTTTTAGCGCCAGCAGGATCTGCTCAAGGTAGGGCTGAGGGAGCGCAGTGCGCATCGCGATTTCACGAACCGAGGTGGGAGTTGAGTCGGGGTGGATCGCTAGTGAAAGCAGTGCACGGGCGGCATAGTCGCCTCGGGTCGAAACGCGCATAGCCAGACTCTAGGGGGCTGGCGACGTTCGGGGGAACCCTCACGGTTCTCTGGCTAACATCATCGGGGTGCAGCAGAACGACCGAGTGCTCCCGAAGTGGAACGGTGAATGCCTGACCGACGTCGTTCCTGGACTGCTCGGACCGCAGCCATCCCTGCTCTTTGGTGACGAGATTCGTGACGCCAAGGCAACGGTGCTGCTGGTCATCGACGGTTTGGGATGGCATCAGCTTCGTGAACGGCCAAACATTGCGCCGACCCTCACCGGGTTGACCGGTCAGCCGATCACCACAGTCGCTCCGTCCACCACCGGAGCCGCGTTGACCTCGTTGGCAACCGGGGCGGCACCCGGAGAGCACGGCGTCGTGGGATACCGAATCGCGGTCGATAACGAAATCCTTAACGTGCTTTCCTGGCGGACCGAAAACGGGGACGCTCGGCGCCGGGTCGTTCCCGAAGACTTCCAGCGAATCCCTCCCTTCCTAGGGGCCGACCCGTTAGTGGTTCAAAACAAGGGATTTCGTACCAGCGGTTTCACACGGGCTCACCTTGCCGGGTGTCGTCAGCAGGGCTCGACGACGTTCCCCACCTTGCCGGTAGAGGTTGTGGCTGCGGTTCGGTCCGGGGAGCGGTTTGTTTACGCCTATTACGACGGGATCGACAAGATCGCTCACGAATACGGTTTCGGCGATCATTACGACGCCGAACTGGCTGCCGTTGACCAGTTGGTGGCTGGGTTGTTGGCGACGCTCCCGGACCAAACGGCGCTGGTTGTCACCGCCGATCATGGTTTGGTCGAATGCCGTGACGGAGAAGTTGCATTGACCAAGTCGGTGGAGCCCGCAGTTCGCGGCCAGTCCGGCGAGGCCCGGTTCCGTTGGCTACACACCCACACCGGAGCGTCGGTCGATGTCGTCGCCGAAATCGGCCAACACCATGGTGAACAGGTTTGGGTGAGTTCGCTCGAACAGGTGCTTGACGAACGATGGCTTGGTAGTCACGTCTCCGAAACCGCTCGGCGTCGACTCGGAGACGTTGCGGTGGTAGCCAAAGGCGGTTGGACCGTTGCCGACCCTGGCGAACAAAACTCGTTTCCTCTGCTGGGCCGTCACGGATCGTTGACCCCCGATGAAATGCTGGTCCCGTTGTTGAGCGTGCGTTTGTAGCCGTCTGGCGACCGAACCGCCTAGCCTTCTCGTTTGACGAAAGCGAGAGTTTCTTGTCCGACAATCCTTCTCCTGATGCTTCCTCTGCTGGTTCACTGGACCATCCGAATGCCGAACCGCAGGCGATGACAGTCGATGAGTCGGAAGTCGAGTTGGTCGACGACCACGACGATGTTGACGAAACGATCGATCACCCGGCGAAGGTGATGCGGATCGGTTCGATGCTCAAACAACTTTTGGAAGAACTCCGGTCGATGGATCTCGACGAACCGAGCCGTGAACGGCTCAAGTCGATCTACGAGACGTCCATCACCGAAGTCGGTGGTGCGCTTTCTGAAGACCTACGCGAAGAACTGGGACGAATCGCGATCCCGTTTGGTGACGATGAAACCCCGTCGGCCGCCGAACTGCACATCGCCAAGGCACAGTTGGTTGGTTGGCTTGAAGGGCTGGTTCAAGGAATGCAGGCCATGTTGTTCGCCCAGCAGATGGTCGCCCGTCAACAGTTGCAGTCGATGCGGGGGCAACTTGACGCCGGTAGCGGTGCAGCCGAGGCGCCGATCGAAGATCTACGCCCCGGTACCTACCTGTAGCTTCGAACCCGATCCGGCGTGTCGAATTTCGCGCCCATCGGGTAAGCAATGGTGGATCGTTGAACGGCGGGTGGACGACACGACGGGAGGGCGATAGGTTCAAAACGACAGGCCTGTAATTTGTCCACAGGCTGTCCACAGCACAGGCTGGTTGCAGCACTGGCTGGTCACACCTCTGGCTTCACTGGTCCGACCTCGGAAAGGTTGTGCATGGCGGATTCGTTCGCTCACCTCCATGTTCACACCGAGTATTCGATGCTTGACGGTGCGTCGCGCCTCGACGAGGTCATCGCCGCGGCTGCTCATGATGGACAGCCCGCCATGGCGATCACCGATCACGGGAACATGTACGGCGTCCTCGACTTCTACCGAGGCTGTCACGACGCCGGGATCAAACCGATCATTGGGACCGAGGTTTACCTCGCCCACGAGAGCCGTCACGAACGCCCCAACCGGCGAGGCAAAACCGACGATTCGGGTGGGGATACCGGCGGCGGCAAGAAGCTCTACTACCACGCCATTTTGATGGCCGAAAGCAACGTTGGCTATCGCAACCTGATTCAGGTTTCGTCACGGGCCTACCTGGAGGGGTACCACTACAAACCCCGGGCCGATTGGGAGTTGCTGGCTGAACACAGCGAAGGGCTGATCGCCACGTCGGGTTGCCTCGGCGGTCACATCCTGCAATCGCTGCTACAGGGACAAGACGACGCGGCGCTCGCTCACGCCGCACGCTTTCAGGACATCTTCGGTCGCGACAATTTCTTTATCGAACTCCAAGATCAGGGGATCCCCGAGCAGCGCCAAACCAACCCGCAACTGTTGGAAATCGCTCGCAAGATCGGGGCTCCGATTCTGGCTACCAACGACTCCCACTACACCCACCAAGGAGACGCTCAAGCCCACGACGCGTTGTTGTGTGTGCAGACCGGTTCGTTGCTTTCCGACGAAGACCGTTTCAAGTTTCACGGTGACGGGCACTACCTCAAATCGGCGGGGGAGATGCGGCGACTGTTCGCCGAGATCCCCGAAGCCTGCGACAACTCGTTGTGGATCGCTGAGCGGGCCGATGTTGAAATCGAGTTCGGCAAACCGCAACTGCCGAGTTTTCCTCTGCCTGACGAGTACGCCAGCGACACCGACTACCTGCGAGCCCTGAGTTACGAGGGAGCCAAACGCCGTTGGGGGTCGAACCTACCGGCGTCGGTGGTTCAACGGCTGGATTATGAACTGTCGGTCATCGACCGTATGGGTTTCTCGGCGTACTTCCTGATCACCTGGGACCTCATCAAATTTGCGCGCGACAACGGGATTCGGGTTGGTCCGGGGCGTGGCTCTGCGGCGGGTTGCGCGGTCGCGTACACGTTGTGGATCACCGACCTTGACCCGATCAAATACGACCTGCTGTTCGAACGTTTCCTGAACCCGGCGCGTATCTCGATGCCCGATATCGACATGGACTTTGACACCCGTTACCGGGACACGATGATCCGCTACGCCGCCGATCGGTACGGTCGAGACAACGTCGCCCAAATCGTGACCTTCAGCCAGATCAAAGCGAGAGCGGCGGTACGAGACGCGGCCCGAGTGTTGGGCTACCCCTATTCGGTCGGAGACAAGGTCGCCAAGGCGATGCCGCCGCTGATCATGGGCCGAGACACGCCGCTCAAGTACTGCTTTGAGGAAAACCAAAAATACCGTGAGGGTTACAAAGCGGCCGGGGAACTACGCGACATGGTGGCCAGCGACCCGGACGTGGCTCGGGTAGTCGATGTCGCATCCGGACTTGAAGGGCTTCGCCGTCAGGACGGCATCCACGCGGCGGCGGTAGTGATCACCAACAAACCGTTGGTCGAGTATCTGCCGATCCAGCGAAAACCGGAGGCGGGAAAGCCCATCGAGGAAGCACCGGTGGTGACCCAATACGAGATGCACGGGGTTGAGGACCTCGGGTTGCTCAAAATGGATTTCCTCGGGTTGCGAAACCTGGACGTGATCAGCGACTGTCTGGCGCTGATTCGGACAACCCGCGGCATCGACGTCGACATTGACGGGGTGCCCCTCGACGACGAACCCACCTATGAACTGCTGCGGCGAGGCGAGACGATCGGCGTTTTCCAGTTGGAATCGGCTCCGATGCGGGCGCTGATCCGGTCGTTGGCTCCCACCTCGTTTGATGACGTTGCCGCCTTGGTGGCGCTGTACCGGCCTGGTCCGATGGCCGCGAACATGCACAACGACTACGCCGAACGCAAGAACGGTCGCAAACCTGTCACCTTTCTGCACCCCGACGCCGAAGAACTGCTCGCCGACACTTACGGCCTGATGATCTATCAGGAATCGGTGATGCGGATGGCGCAGAAGTTTGCCGGCTACTCCCTGGCCGAAGCGGATTCGTTGCGCAAAGCGATGGGCAAGAAGATTCGCGAAGCCATGGAAAAGGAACGCGAAAAGTTCATTGACGGTGTCGTCACTCAGGGCTACGAGCGTTCGCTCGGACTGGAGATGTTCGACATCATCGCCCAGTTCGCTGACTATGCGTTCAACAAATCGCATTCCTACGGCTACGGCTACGTCGCGTACCAAATCGCCTATCTGAAAGCGAACTATCCGGTTGAGTACATGGCGGCGCTGCTGACGTCGGTCAAAGCCAAACTCGAATCGGCCGCGGTGTACCTCAACGAGTGTCGCCTGATGGGTATCACCGTCGAAGTGCCCGACATCAACCGTTCCGATTCGGACTTCACCCCGGTGCCCGCCGATGAACAAGCCGGAACTCCGGGAACGATCGTGTTCGGGCTTTCAGCGGTTCGCAACGTGGGCGAAGGGGTGGTGGATCGGATTGTGGCCGCACGCAACGAAGGCGGACCGTTTACGTCGTTTGTTGATTTTGTGGAACGGGTCGACACCGAAGCGCTCAACAAGCGGACCATTGAGTCGCTGATCAAAGGTGGCGCGTTCGACTCTCTGGGTCATCCCCGCAAAGGCCTGTTGCAGGTTCATGAGCAGATCATTGACCTGACCGTGCAACGTCGCCGCGAACACGACATGGGGGTGATGTCGCTGTTCGGGGAGTCCAACGATGGTCCGAGTTTCGACGAACGGCCGTCGATCCCTGACGTCGAATTCGACAAGATGCCTCGTCTCGCTCACGAAAAAGAGATGCTGGGGTTGTTCATCTCGGACCATCCGTTGCTCGGCTATGCCGATCAGGTGCGGCGCCGTGCCGACACCGGGGTGGCGGGTTTAGCCGATCAAGCTGACGGTGCGATCGTCAAAGTGGGTGGGGTGATTACCAACTTGCAGCGCAAATGGACCCGTAAGGGCGATTTGATGGCAGTTTTTGAACTCGAAGACCTTGAAGGTTCGGTTGAGGTCATGGTGTTCCCACGCACCATGCAGGAGTACGGTCCGATGCTCGAAGACGACGTGATCGTGTTGCTGCGGGGCCGGGTGGAGCGAGGCGACGACCTTCCCAAACTGTTTGCCCAAGACATCGAACGGGTGGAAAACCTGAGCGACAACACCCCGGTCCGTCTGCGTTTAGCCCCCGGTGATCAACGGCCGGAACGCATCGCCGATCTGAAAGCGATTCTTGAAGCGCACCCCGGTGATACCCCGGTTGAACTCCACCTAAGTGAGCGGCAGGTCGTTCGGCTACCTCCCGAGTTCGCGGTGAGCAGCGCCAACGGTGTGGTCGCCGAACTGCGGATCGCCTTTGGGGCCGACGTCATCTTGGTCTAGACCCGGTCGCGGAGAGGAACTCGCGGCTCGAGGTTGTGAAATGCCCGCGGACGCTGAAAACTGATGAAGGAAGTTTTCGATTCGTTTTGGGGGCGATGCTGATGGCTATCGAGGTCGACACAAAGGACTGTTCGTCGCTCAGTGACGCTGACTTGACCGAGATGGCGGACCTCTGCGCAGAGTCGTCGAACGCGTTTGAGATCGGGTTGTTGTCCAAGCAAGCCGAAGCATGGGTGCTGTGCACGGTTGCCAGCGAAGGTGGCAAGATCCGCGGTTTCTCGTTCTGCACGCTGGAACGCATCGGTGGCACCCCGAGTGTGGTCACCGGCGCCGGGCACATCTGCCGCAACACCAAACGTGACACGGTGCTGAGGGCGATCATCACCGATCAACTGCGACGCGCGGTGCTGGCGTTCCCCGACGAGGACGTGCTGGTCGGTGCCCAATTCAACGACGCAGGTGCCTTCGAGGCGTACAAGAGCCTCAGCGACATCGTGCCTCGCCCCGACCACAAAGCATCCGGCGAAGAGCGGGCCTGGGGTCGTCGCCTCGCTAAGCGGTTCGGTATCGGCGCTTCGGTCTATGACGACCGCAGTTTTGTGGCCCGCGGCAACGGCAACCAGCCGGTCGTACTTGACCATGTCAGCGCCAAGCAAGAAAAGGTCTCTCCGGCGGTTGCTGCACAGTTCGACAGCTTGAACCTTGCCAAAGGCGACACGCTGATCGCTTTTGGTTGGGCCATGGCCGAAGATCTCGAAAAGCTGCTCTGATCAGCCGAACCCGACCGGTCTGATGAGCGACTTCGACGCCCTTGTTCGTAGGCGTTCGATGACCCGCGCTTTCACTCACGAACCGGTAGACCGTTCACTGGTCGATGACCTCCTTGATCTGGCCCGCCGGGGCCCTTCGGCTGGCAACACTGCGTCGTTGGAGTTTTTGGTCCTCGAAGGTTCCGACACGGCCCGCTACTGGAACGTGACCCTTCCCGAACAACGACGGGCGGACTTTCCCTGGCCCCGACTGCTGGACGCTCCGGTGTTGATCGTTGCCTGGGTCGAACCGGATCGTTATGTGGCCCGCTATCAGGAAACCGACAAGGCGCACACCGGACTCGGCGAAGGGGCTGATGCCTGGCCGCAGCCGTACTGGTTCATCGACGGCGGCGCCGCAGTGATGACCTTGCTGCTCGCCGCCGAAAACGCGGGCCTTGGCGCGTTGTTCTTCGGTCTTTTCGACCACGAGTCGGCGGTTCGGGACGCGTTTGGTGTGCCGGAAGGGCGCCGGGCCGTTGGGGCGATCGCCTTGGGCTATCCGACCACCGAACGGCGGTCAACGTCCGCGGGTCGAACCCGGCCACCGCTGGATTCGGTGATCCACCGTGGTCATTGGGATTAGCTCAACGGCGGTCCCGAGAAGCTAGGGTCCTGCGAGGACAGGTTTGTTCACAGCGATGCAGGGGCATCGGAGGAGTGCAGCGATGACAGCCAAGGCGCAGGTTCCGTTAGTTTCCTACCTTCGACTCGATGACCCACCCGCGTTGTGGGCTCATGAATGCACGGCGTGTTCCGCTCGCTTCTTCGATCGCCGGATGGCGTGCGGGCATTGCGGAGCTCAAGAGTTCCAGAACGCCAAGGTCGCCAGCCGAGGCACCGTCGTGTCGTTCACGATCGTGCACCGGGCTGCTCCGGGAATCCCCGCACCGTACGTGTCGGCCATCATCAAAACCGAGGACGGCACCAGCGTGCGCTCCAACGTCGTCAACTGTGATGCCACTCCCGAACGAATCACGCTCGGTATGGCCGTCGAATTGACCACGTATTCGATCGGCGAAGACGACGAAGGAACCGAAGCGATCGCCTTCGGTTACCAACCGGTGTAGGAAGGAACGAACATGGCTGACACCACCACAAAGAGCAAACCGGCAATCGCTGACGACTCGGTGTGGGTGCTGGGCACCCACATGACCAAGTTTGGTCGTTACCTCGATCAGGACGCGGTGGACCTCGCGTCGGGGAGTGCGATCGCCGCGCTAGCCGATGGCAACGTCACCATTCACGACATGGATGTGATGGCCGCCGGTTGCCTCTTTCAGGCGTCCGGAGGGATGGCGCAACGGATTCAAAAACAGATCGGACAGACCGGGATCCCGGCCTACAACGTCGCCAACGCTTGTGCGACCGGGGCCACCGCGCTGCGAACGGTGTATTTGACCATCAAAGCGGGCGAAGCTGACATGGGGCTTGCGGTCGGTGTTGAACAGATGGGCAAGATGGGGCTCCTCGGTGGGGCCGGAACAAAAAAGGAAGCCAACATCTTCGAACCGTCCGGCCGCTACGGTGCCGTGACCGGTGTTGACGGATACCTCGGCACGGAAGGCATGCCGGGGGTTTTCGCCCAAGCCGGGATGCAGTACGCCTACGAAAACGATGGTGTCGGGTTCGAACAGTTCGCCAAGGTCGCCTACAAAAACCATCTCCACTCGACGAGAAACCCGCTCGCTCAATACACCAAAGAGTTCTCGCTTGAAGAGATCATGGGTGCTCCGGTGATGAGCTATCCCAACACGCTGCTCATGTGCTGCCCGACCGGTGACGGGGCCGCGGCGGCGGTGCTGGTGTCCGGTGAACGACTCAAGTCGATGCCGGTTGAGGTGCAGAAACGGGCCGTGAAAATGTCGGCGTCGGTGCTGACCTCAGACCCTTGGACCGAGTCGGCTCAGGTGCAACCTGACGTCAACACCCTGACCCGTAACGCGGCGTTGAAAGCTTACGAGATGGCGGGGGTGGGGCCCGAAGATCTTGACCTGGTCGAACTCCACGACTGTTTCGCTACCGCCGAACTGGTCCACTATGACAACCTCGGTCTCTGCGAACCGGGTGGTGCTGGCGAATTCATCGATTCGGGGGCGCCGTTCCGTGATGGCCGCACCCCGGTCAACGTTTCCGGTGGCTTGATCTCGAAAGGGCACCCCATCGGGGCGACCGGGATCGCCAACGTCTACGAGGTAACGACCCACCTTCGAGGTGAGGCCGGTGATCGTCAGATCGAAGGCGCCAAGGTCGGACTCGCTCACGTGATCGGTTTGGGTTCCGCCTGCGGGGTGCACATCCTCGAGAAGGCCTCCTGACTGCACCGTTGACCGAACTGGCGTTGGCCTACACCCAACTCGTTTCGCCGGTTGACCCGGCTCGGGTGTGGCTGGATGCAGGCCGGGCCGATCTACGATTCGCGGCCCTGACCCCGTCGGGGACGGTGGTGCGAGGCACCGATGATCTGGTCGAACTTCGCGCCATTATCGACGACGTGTACGGGCCCGGCGTGTGGCCAGAACCGGTCGAGGTAGTTGGCGAAGTCCGGACCGCAACGTTGGCGGTGGCCCGCCCCGCCTCGCTGATGCCTTTTCTTGAGGCACTACGGCCGAGCTTGGATGGCCGCGGGCCAGCATTCTGGACGTGGAAAAGCGCGCGTGAAGCGATCGCTAATCGCCTGGTGGCCCAACGAACGCTGACCGTGTCGGCAGTGTTGGTTGGTGACACCGACAGGTCCTGAGTGACATTCACCCCGCACACATTCACCCCGCGCGGCGGCGAGTCCGTCTAGGTTGCGAGGAATGGTTGTTCGCATCGATGTCACCGCACCCGGCGACCCGCACGGTCAGCAGATCGTCGCCGCAGCCCCGCTCATCGGTGTCCGCGGGTTGGAACACGTTCGGGTTACTCGAGTCCACCACGTCGATGGCCCGTTGGACCAGCACGACATCGAGCGATTGTGCCGCGAGGTGCTGGCCGATCCAGTAGTCGACGAGTACACGATCGGCGAGGTCGGACCGGCGCAGGGACGGGCCGTTGAGGTTGCGCTGCTGCCCGGAGCCACCGACGCGGATGCCCGCGAACTTGAACGGGCGATCGAACAGTTAGGGATGCCACCAGCTCGCGTGGCTACCGCCCGCCGGTACGACCTCACCGGCGACCTGTCCGATGCCGATGTCGAACTGTTGACCCGACGCCTACTGGCCAACGCCACCATCGAAATCGCGGTGGAAGGCGAACTGCCTCCGGAGTTTGCGGGGGCAGCCGAAGCCCACGTGCAGGTCGATACGGTCCCCTTGGAGGGCCTGAGCGGCGAACAGCTGGTGCAGATCAGCCGGGACCGGGTGTTGTCGCTGGACGAGACCGAAATGGCCGCGATCCAAACCCATTTCGTGTCCGAAGGGCGAGCCCCCAGCGACGCGGAACTCGAAACGCTGGCCCAAACCTGGTCCGAACATTGCGTGCACAAAACTTTTCGGGCTTCGATCGAACTCACCCACACCGCTTCGGACGGAACCGTAACGGTCACCGAACACGACGGGCTGCTCCCAGGGCTGCGGGAGGTCACCGAAGAGTTGTCACCCTGGTGGCTGCGTTCAGCGTTCGTTGACGATGCCGGGATTGTGGCGTTCACGGAAACCCACGATCTGGCGTTCAAGGTCGAAACCCACAACCACCCGTCGGCGCTCGAACCGTTCGGTGGGGCCAACACTGGGGTTGGAGGCGTGGTGCGTGACGTGATCGGCGTTTCAGCTCGCCCGATTGCCTGCACCGACGTGCTTTGTTTCGGGCCGGCGGACCTCAGCGACGACGAACTTCCTGAAGGAGTGCTGCATCCCCGTCGGATTCGAGATGGGGTGGTGGCCGGAGTCGGTGATTACGGCAACAAACTGGGGCTACCTACCGTGAACGGTGCGGTGCTTTACGACAAGGGATATGTCGCCAACCCGCTGGTGTACTGCGGGGCGTTAGGGATCCTGCCCCACGGTTCGCACCCGACGGTGCCCGAAGTAGGGAACCGGGTCGTGTCACTCGGGGGACGGGTCGGTCGAGACGGCATCCACGGTGCCACCTTCTCGTCGGCCGGCATGGATGCTTCCACGGTGGAAACGGTCGGGTCGGCGGTGCAGATCGGTGATCCGATCACCGAGAAAGGACTGATCGAAGTCATCGAAAGAGCCCGTGACGCGAAGCTGTACACCGCGATCACCGATTGCGGGGCCGGCGGTTTGTCTTCCTCGGTCGGGGAGATGGGCGAAGACCTGGGCGTGGACATTGACCTGTCGGTCGTTCCGCTCAAATACCCGGGTCTGCAACCTTGGGAAATCTGGCTTTCCGAAGCGCAGGAACGGATCGTGGTTGCGGTGCCGCCCAGATGTCTGCCTGAGCTTCAGAGCCTCTGCGATGCATGGGATGTGGAACTCACCGACCTCGGGGAGTTCAGCGGAAGCCAACGGCTGAAAGTTCGCTACGGCGACACATCGGTGGTGGACCTCCCGATGTCGTTTCTCCATGACGGGCTGCCTCGCCGTCGAATGGTTGCGGCCTGGACAGATCCGGCCCCGGGGTCGGTACCGGTGCCGACCCCGGACGCGTCGCTGCTGCTCGACCTGCTCAGCCACCCCATGGTTGCTTCCAAAGAAGACGTCGTGCGCCGCTACGACCACGAAGTTCGGGGTGGGACGGTGGTTCGCCCCTACGTCGGACCTGAGGCAGATGGTCCCGCTGACGCGGCCGTTCTCAAACCGCTTGGCGTTGCCGGCACCGCAGCGGTGGTGTTGTCCAACGGGATCTGTCCCGCGGTGGGGCGCCACGACCCGTACGTGATGGCGCTCAACGCGATGGACGAAGCCGTTCGCAACCTGGTAGCGGTAGGGGGCAACCCGGACCGGGTGGCGGTACTCGACAATTTCTGTTGGGGAGATCCGACCAAACCAGACCGGCTCGGTTCGCTGGTTCGGGCAGTGCAGGGATGTACCGACGGCGCCCGGCGTTACGCCATGCCGTTCATTTCCGGCAAAGACAGTTTGTTTAACGAATTCAACGGCGAAGCGATCCCGGGAACCCTGCTGATTTCGGCGTTGGGCATGATGGATGACCTAGCGACCGCGATCAACGCGGCCGGGATGCACAACGGCGACGACCTCTGGCTGGTCGGTGCTCACCAGAGCGCGCTCGGTGGTTCGCTCGTTTCTGACTGGTTGAACCTCGGTGCCACCACCGTCCCGGAGCCGGTTGCCGATCCGTTGCCTCGCTACCGGGCGGTACACACCGCGATCACCAACGGTTGGGTGAGCGCCGCTCACGACTGCAGCGAAGGTGGTCTGGCGGTGACGGTGAGCGAGATGGCGATCGGGGCGAGGCTCGGTGTGACCGTTGAGATGTCCGATGACGACGGTGATCCGTTCCTGGCCTTGTTCAACGAAGCGCCGGGCCGGTTGGTGTTGGCCGCAGCACCGGATCATCGAAATG
>Ga0208785_1000569_pt1 | contig 16544 bp, 31 predicted proteins | sample DEB08_DNA_2_FD_185499 | JGI IMG/M metagenome (GOLD analysis project Ga0208785, IMG submission 185499) | Aqueous microbial communities from the Delaware River and Bay under freshwater to marine salinity gradient to study organic matter... | ecosystem: Environmental > Aquatic > Marine > Coastal ...
CAAATCGCCAGGAATCGGTATCTCAGTGCAGGACACTAACCCCTAAGCAGCAAGAATACGCAAAGAGTGCTGCTGAGAAGCTGTATTACAAATACAAGGATGAGTATTTCCGCTATGAGGACATTTTAAAGGCTGTCAACGGCTTTATGCTGACCGACCAGTCTGATGATGCTTGGCGTAAGATAGGATTAGGCTTGCCGCGTCCGTTCTAATGTGTCAGACCGATGATAGATTGGCACGACTAACAAGCAAAAACAATAGCTTACAAATCTCTTGTCACGATTTTGTCACAGGCAAAAGAAAAGGCCGGGGAACCGGCCTAATCTAGAGTTTTGCTTTTACATTTAGTATATTTCTTCTAGGTCGTTCATTTCTCGAAAAAGCTTTTGTTCCTCTGGTTCGTAGTGAATGGTATTAGACAGTTTGTCTCGTTTAATTCTGTTGTAAGCAATCTTCAGCTTGTCTGTTTCATCGTGTCCTCTTGTATGGTGCTTAACTGTGTAAAACTCTGACTCTGAAATGTAAGGTAAATGCTCATTTTCCTCTCGCTTGCCAAGCTTTTCAGACAGGACTTGCAAAACCAAGTCAACATCTTCATGGGTCAACACCACGTTGAAATATCTTGTGCCTTGCATAGTGCTTGCACTGTTATGATGCGCCATCAAAATAGGCTCACAATCACCTTCATGCGGCCATTTCAATATTTTAACCTCAACCGAAACATCATCACATGGGTCTCCAACCGTGTTGCCTTGTAAGGTTTCTTTTAAGAATTTTCTATCTGGCTCGTAATCTGGAGCATCTCCATATGTCATATCCAAGATAAACTCCAAAGCTTCGGCTGGCGTATCTGAATCTAAGTCAACATAATGGTTGGTTGTGTAAGTAAATTCTGCTGTGTAAGTCATTTTCGTTTCCTTTCCTGTGTCGCAAAAGTAGCTAATTTAGCTATTTAAGTGACATATCTTTTGTGCTTCAGCCAGAACCGCGTCAGCGTATTCTTTCAATGTGCAGTCTGCGCCCTCTAGGACTTTATGCCGTGAACAGGCTGACAAGGCTGTTGCCATTGAGGTGAAGTAACCGAGTGTTTCCCAACCGGTTTTTCTCTTTTCATTGCGAACCATAAGCGTGTGGTTATGCGTGTCTATCTCGACCTTATAGTTCGCATTAATGGTTACTGTTTGTGGTTTTGCTTTAGGCATTAGACCATATCCCATTCGATGCCGTTTAAGGCACAAGCACCGACTATGCGCTGAGTTTGTGCTTGGCTCATTTCCATACAGTTAACTGTAACGGTGATGTTGCCGTGCTTGCACATATCCAGCCATAAAGAAACCTCGCCCTTTTTAGTCCACCATGCCAGACCAACTTCGCCAGTGTTGCCGTTAGCGCAAGCGTCTCCGTCTGATTTCATAATGGCAGATATCTCGCTTACAAAGCCAATCAGGCGCACAGTCTGCATCTGAGCCTTGCTAGGTCTCTTGTAACGCTTTTTTGGTTCTGCTGTTTTCTTTTGCTTATTGATGTCTACAACATTAGTCATTGTCTTGGTTCCCTTCTATGCGTTTACGTTTGTGAAGTTGAATTTTACCTGTATATGAATGGGGCTGTCTGGATAGGTCTGGTAGCAGTCTGAAAGTGTCCTTGCTGCTTTCACTACCCCTTTCATAAACTCTTTTACGATGACAGATTCCCTTTGCTCGTCGAATGGGTCTGCATACATGCTGGCAGAATAGCCTAGCGCGAATGGTATTGTCGCAAGCACTTCTTGGTTTTCATCGCCCTCTATAACCAGTATTTCAGCGTCATATAGTCCATCAATTATCTTGTCCATTGTCTTGTTCCCCTTTCATTGATTTGATTTTTGCGACGGCGTTCTTTAACCGTTGCTGCTCTGTTTCTGGCAAATTGTGCAGGTACATAGCCATCGTTTTTTCGTCGGGGTCAAACTGGTCAACCCATATGACAAACTCGATTGCGCTGTTGATGCCTGTACCGTCTGACCGATTGCGCTTGCGCTCTTCGGCGTAAAATGCTTCTTCGTATCTATCCATTAGTTCCACTCCTCAGCTTCTAGTGTTTCAAAATCAACAACCGATATTGGGTTGTGCTGAACGTTTGAGCCGTGCAACGCATCTTGCTGGTAATCGTCTATCTGACTTTTCAGCAATTCCATTGCCCACTCTTGCGCCGTCTCTATGCTATCGGCCTGAATGTCGATTGTTTGCGTGATAACCGCGCCAGTTTTAATTTGAAAAAAAGGCATTACAAGATTCCCCTTTCATATTCCCAACCGATATACGCTTGGTCTGTTTCCTGTTTAGTCGCGCCAATGTCGTCTAGCATTGTCTGCAAACAACACCGGCATAGCTTGCGGCTGGTTTCTTCTATCAGCAGCTTGCGCTCAACGCCTGACCGATTGATGGTAAGGCTAACCGATTTTTCAACCGATTTTGTTTTCAGATTTTGTTTCATAACTGGTTTCCCTTCCTGTTGTTGTCAATTCACGTTAAACAATCTAGAGCAGATTGCAAGCGTTATTTTAGAATGACGCTGGCAACGATTGCCAATAGGCAACCCGCTGCAATGGTTATCAGCACCGGCAAGCCATCGCTGGCAATGGCTGACGCTATAAAGGCTAGGGCAAGTGCAACAAATGCCAGCCCGCTTGATATGGTTTCGCGGTTCATTGTCTCGGCTCGTTTAAGAATTTTTCAGCGTCATTAATTAGGGTTTCGGACACTATTTCAGCGGGATTGAAACCTAACTCTTCTAAATGGCAACAAACGAAATGCGCCGATTGTTGCCTTTCATCATCGTGCCTGTCAGCGTTCCAATCAGCGAATGCTAACAATAGATATTTCATATTATGCTCTTTCATTATCTTGCCCCTTTTATTGCTTTAAATAGTTTGCTTTCGTTCCGCTTAAACAATGAGATTAATTCCATTGTATCGCGATTTTTTGCCAGTGTAGTCCGTGGAACATAATGTTCTAAACTGGTGAGTATTAACTCAATGTCCGCATATGATAGCGTTATTTGTGCCACTGGCTCGTTGCGTTCTTTTTGCATTGTCTTACCTTTCAATTTTTGTTTCGTGATAAATATCAAGACCGGCTTCGCGGCGGTATTGTTCGCCTATCTCAATCTTGTTCCAAGTTCTTTTTGCCAAATCGTCGTATCCATTTTTTTCTTGCCGAATTGCGCGGGCTTCAAGTTCGTCAAGCCTTTCGACACTTGGCATTGATGGAAATGGATAATAGTTTTTAACGTCTCGCATTGTCTTACCCTTTCGTTATTCCGGTTTAGGCTTTCGCCATATAGACGCTAGTCCATGCCTAGCGGCTATAAAGCGGCACGGCGAACCGTGCCAGCCGGTTAAGCGGCTTTACGCTTGAAATTACCAGCACCGGCACCGTGCGCGACTATGGCAATTGATTTAGGGCTTTTTGTGCTAGTACCAGCGCACAATCCGCAAGTTATGCATTGGGTAAGATAGCCCGCCTCTTTGCTAGCTGGACATAAAATTTCCTTGCCGGTGATAAGGCTTTCAATGCGGTCAATAACGCGAAATGTGCGGTGACCTTTATCCCAAGCGGCTTGCGCTTCCGCTTCGCTATCAGCGGATTGCATATAGATAGCGGGGTCAAAACTCGCGCTTTCAATGCCAGACTGGTGACTGTATGCGGTATGACCTTTAGCCTTGCTGATAAGGCTATCCCAAATATATGACGGAACGGCCGCGCCGTCGCCATATGTGCCAATCCGAACCATTCGGCCAGCACCAAGCGCGGCTATAGCGTCGTGACCAGTAATTGCTGGATATTTGCCAGCCTTATAGGCTTTATAGGTAATCAAAACGCCTTGGCCTAGGTTTACATAGCAAGAACGATTTTCCGCTGTTTTCCGGTTCGGGTCATTGGTGGCGTTGCCACGGTGCGGGCAATTGCCACAAATAGAGTAATCCGCGCCAGTTTTGTTAGCTTCAAGCGGGTTAATGTCTGGCCGCAATATATAGGTTTGCACCATTGCGCCGGTTTTACCGTTGCGGCTCTTGGCAATGTTAGCAATTGCGATAATGCGCTGGCCGTCAATCTGGCTTGCGCCGTCATAGATTACAAATGCGTTTGGTTTGGTCATTGTCTTTTCCCTTGTTCTATTACTTATCTATTACTGTATAGCATAAATTGACATAATCAACAAAAAAATAACGGTATTGCTCAAAAACTTGCAACGCTTGCCGCGTTTGGCGCGGGGATAAGAGGGGGGATTAGGGGGGGGTTATGGGGTGATTATGGGGCATCACGTCTATGTGGTATTATATCACCACACGCGCGAGTTAACCCAAATCCAGTTAACATAGCATAATCGCTCATATTTGCTCGCTGGCTGGCTTTGCTGGCTTCAGCGTATGATTCCTAGTCGGCAGTCGTTGCAAGCCATCACGCGGCAATGTAGAGCCTTGGCTTTGTGCGATTGATAATGAGTCGCAATATCATTCTCGCCTGGACTATTGCGAATGAGAATCATTCTCAAATGATAATGATAATGAGAACTGTTCGCAGAGACCCCCCATCGAAATCGCGCGGGGGGGCTGCATAAATATATAATAGTCCCTTACCACCCCCCCTTAAACCTAAAAACCCAAAAACGTCCCTAGCACCCCAAAAGTTGCAAGTTTTCTTGCACTGCTATATCAAGTCTGCTATGTGACGAATACAGGAGTACGAAATGGGACGTAAAATCACTGACCCGAAAGAGATAGACGCTGGCAAAAAGAAGTTCATCGAGCTTGTTTCAGACGGTATGTCTGCCAGGAAGGCTTGCACTCACAAGCTGGTGCCTACGTTTATGACGATTAGCAAGTGGCTGCGAGATGACGCTGATTTCCGCGACCAGTACAAGGTCGCTATGGAGCTTCGCGCCCAGAAGATTGACGATGACATTGATGACGCTATTGACGCTATGCGGTATGGCGAGCTTGATGCCCAGCAAGCGAGAGTTGTGATTGATACCTACAAGTGGCGAGCAGCGAAGCTATATCCGAAGTTCTACGGTGAGAACCAGAAGGTCGAACACGAGCATACGGTTGTGAGCTTTGTTGACGAGTTGAAGCTGGCAGCAGCGCAGATAGAGCGTCAGCGGCTAGAGGACAAGACCATTGAGGGAGAGGTTGAGGAGAAGTGAAAAAGACCGAGAACACTGACCTGCTTGTAAAGCTGCACAATGACCCAGTTTTATTCGTCACCAGCATCCTCAAGGCAAAACCCCAGCCGTGGCAAGCCGAGGCACTGAGAGCCGTTGCAAGCCACGATAAGGTCAGCATTGCGTCTGGTCACGGCGTTGGCAAGACGGCGTTTCAGAGTTGGCTGGTGCTGTGGTGGTTGATTACGCATTATCCGTGCAAGGTTGCTGTGACGGCAAACACGGCGCATCAGTTGAGCGATGTGTTGTGGACTGAGATAGACAAATGGGCGCGAAAGCTGCCAGAGGGCTTCAAGCAGTTGCTAGAGTTCAAGAGCGACAAGATTAGCCTTAAAGGGGCTAGTGACAGCTTTGCGGTTGCGCGAACAAGTCGCAGGGAGAACCCAGAGGCTTTGCAGGGTTTTCACTCCGAGAATATGTTATTTTTGTGTGAAGAAGCGTCAGGTATACCGGATGTTGTCTTTCAAGTCGGTGAGGGCGCGATGTCCACAGCCGGTGCGAAGACGGTAATGTGCGGCAACCCTACGCGGTCTGAGGGGTTTTTCTACGATAGTCACCATTCCCAGCGTGAGCGTTGGTTCACGATGACGGTGAGTTGTCACGATGCAACCACTGTTTCTGAGCAGTTCCTTGAGGAGATGAAGGACAAATACGGTGAAGAGTCTAATGTTTACAGGGTGCGTGTCCTTGGTCAGTTTCCTACGCAATCAGATGATGTCTTATTGCCACTCTATTTGGTTGAAGAGGCAACTAAGAGAGAAGTCGAAGCCTCACCCACTACGCCGGTTGTATGGGGAGTAGACGTTGCAAGATTTGGCGGTGACAGGAGTGCAATCGCCAAGCGGCAAGGCAACGTGCTTCTTGAGCCGATAAAGACGTATCAGGGGCGCGATATTATGGAGATGGCTGGTATTGTGCTGTCAGAGTACGAGGCTTGCAACTATCGCTTACGCCCTCAAAGCATTTATATTGACGCGATTGGTATTGGCGCGGGGCTGGCTGACAGGCTGAGAGAGCTTGATTTGCCTGCCGTGGCTATTTCTGTGTCGGAGACTGCCAGTTTAAGAGACAGGTTTAACCGGCTGCGTGATGAGTTGTTCTGGAATGCTCGTGAATGGTTCGAGGCAAGGGATTGCCATATCCCGAATGATGCCACGTTGATACAGGAGATTACTGCGATTAGGTATAAGTACCTGTCTAATGGTAAGCTGAAGGTCGAGAGCAAGGACGAGATGAAGCGCAGAGGACAACGCAGTCCAGACGTAGCTGATGCGTTTGTCTTGAGCTTTGCAGAAAATGGTGCCATTGCTGGCGGCTACTCAAGAGGATATAGTAGCAAGCGAAGTCTAAAACCAAACACAGGATGGGTAGTATGACTGACAACATCGTAAAGTTTCCAAGCAGGGAGCTAGATATTGAGCTAGAGCTTGAGGAGACTGAAGAGGAGTATATGGAGATGGTCGAGGCCATCAATACGATGTTGGAGATGCACATTGCCGGTCTTCTTGTTACATCAGAAGCAAACTGGCGGCACGTTATGGATGCCTGTATGAGTATGGCTGTTAGTGCTGGTCTTCGCGCTGGCATATCCGCAGAAGAGATACAGAGTATGATGAGAACATCAAAAATACACGAGGTTGAGTACGATGCCTAAAGACCCCCGACTAGAAAGAATTGGCGTATCCGGCTATAATCAGCCAAGGCGCACACCTAATCACCCGACTAAAAGCCACGTTGTCGTTGCAAAACAAGGTGATAAGGTAAAGACTATTAGGTTTGGTCAGCAGGGTGTTACTGGTGCAGGCAAGAACCCTAAGACCGATAAGGATAAGGCTCGTAAAAAGAGTTATTATGCTAGGCATAATGCTCAAGACCCGAATCCAAGTAAACTGTCTGCTCGTTATTGGTCACATAAGGTAAAATGGTAATGGCTTACAACACTTCAAAAGCAAAAGGTATGAAAGAGCAACTTGGCAAGAAAGGCGGCAAAAAAGGCACAGCTTGTGGCAAATATGCCAGCCGTAAATAATGCCTGGATTGTACGCAAATATTCACGCCAAACGTGAACGCATCAAAGCTGGCAGCAAAGAAAAAATGCGGAAGCCAGGAGCCAAAGGCGCACCAACAGCCAAAGCATTTAAGGCTGCTGCTAAGACCGCCAAAAGGAAAAAGTAATGCCGCTTAAAAAGGGCTACAGCAAAAAGACCATCTCGCAAAACATTCGCACCGAGATGAAAGCCGGAAAGCCGCAGAAGCAAGCTGTGGCTATTGCTTTAGCCACCGCTAAAAAAGCAAAGAAAAAAAGGAAAGCCTAATGAATATTTGTGATAAATGTCCGTATCCAACTCGCTGTCAAGCACAAGCTCGTTGTATAGCCTATAAAAAGGATGCAAAGCCTGTTATTATGCAGGAACCAGAGCCAGTGCCGGTTATGACCAGCACGGGGATTGGTATGACAGGAATTATTAAAAAAACCTCTAAGAAGAAAGCGGCAAAGAAATGAGCAATAAAACTGTGAAGATGCCCCTTCCAAAGCCAAAGCCTAAGATTGGCGATATGAACGAAGCTGCATCAAAATCACCATACACCGTTAAGAACGGCAAGATGGTAATGACAGGAAATTACGCAAGCGACAAATAATGTTTGTGAGAGTAATGAGAAGACCGCCTGTGCAACGTCCCAGGCCAGCAGAATTAAGCAAGGAAGCCCAAGCAATAGCAAAGGCTTCCGTTTCTGCATCTGCGAAAGTAGAGGCGTTGCCAAGTTTTGAGACTTGCAAAGGGTGCGTAGCAAAGAAAATGTGCAAAAGCTCTGGCTGCTGTATGTATGGGCAAACCAAGCCGAAGGAAAAGTCAAATGCCAAAAATGGATGATTATCAGCTTAACAGCATTGTTTCTTCGGAAGTAACAGATGCCTTAAATCATTTCGACAGCGAGTTTTCGCAAGACCGCATTCGTGCGATGGATTTCTACCTTGGTGAGCCATTTGGCAACGAGGTGCAAGGCCGTTCCTCAGTTGTAACCACAGAGGTGGCAGACACGGTAGAGGCGATTATGCCGAACCTGATGCGTGTGTTTACGGCAAACGACAAATATGTGCGTTTTAGCCCTCGCACAGCAGAAGATGTAGAACGTGCCGAGCAGATTAGTGACTATGTTAATTACATCATCAACCACGACAACGAGGGCTACAAAATCCTTTATAACTGGTTTAAGGATGCGTTGTTGTTCCGTCTTGGTGTCGTAAAGTATTTCTATGAGGAAGAAGAGAATGTCACTGAAGAAGAATATAACGGACTTACTGAAGATGAACTGGCTGCACTCTTGTCTAACCCAGATATTGACGTGGTTGAGCAGCAAGAAACCGTGCTTAATTCGTATATGGAAGAAGATGGAACGGTGGTTCCTCTTGAGAGTTCTTATGACTTGTCAGTCCGTGTCACGGAGCGTAAAGGCAAGATTAAAGTTATAAATGTACCGCCAGAGGAGTTCCTGGTAAACCGCCGCGCTACCAGCCTAGAAGAAGCCTATTTCATAGCTCACCGCACAACAATGACGGTTTCTGACTTGGTGGCAATGGGCTACGACAGAGATGAGATTGAAGCTCACGCTGGAAACTCCGACCTAGACGTTGATGAAGAGCGCACAAATCGTTTCCAAGACCTAGAGGCAAGCACAGGCACAGACGCTGCCGACCCCACACTGCGTGAGGTTGTGTACTACGAGTGCATTATGAACGTGGATTATGACGGTGACGGCATTGCTGAACGCCGCCGCGTCTGCGCTATTGGCGATGGTGCAGCGCACATCCTGCATAACGAGCCATTTGACCACGTTCCATTTGCCGTTGTTAGCCCAATCCTGATGCCTCACCGCCTCATTGGTCGTAGCATTTACGATATGACCGAGGACTTGCAAGTCATCAAATCTACTTTGATGCGTCAGTATCTGGATAGTGTATATACAAGCACTCTGCCACGAATGGTTGCTGTTGAGGGTCAGGTTAATCTGGATGACCTTCTTGAAGGCACTGCTGGTGGCATCATCCGCGCTCGTCAGCCAGGTATGGTGCAGGCCATTACAGGCACCCCTGTAGGCGGCGAAATCCGGCCTTTGATGGATTACTTAGACAACATCAAAGAGCAGCGCACAGGTATGAGCAAGGCATCACAGGGGCTAGATGCAAATGCCTTGCAGTCTACGACAGCTAGTGCCATTAGCGCGACTGTCAGAGGCGCACAGGTCAAGCTAGAGAGTTATGCTCGCACAATGGCTGAAACAGGTGTTAAAGACTTGTTCCGTGGCATTCTGCATCTAGTCACGAAGTACGATAATAAGCCGCGTATCGTGCGCTTGCGTAACAACTTTGTGCCGATTGACCCGCGTGAGTGGACTAGCGAGTTTGACGTCGTTGTGCAGGTTGGGCTTGGCACGGCTGATGACGAGCAGAAGATTGCATTCCTAACGCAAATTGCTGCCAAGCAGGAGCAAATCTTGCAGCAGCTAGGCGTAAATAATCCTGTGGTTACAATGTCACAGTATGTTAATACGCTCCGCAGCATTGCAGAGATTGGCGGCTTTAAGGACGCAGACCAGTTCTTTAATGCACCACAGCAGATAGCAATGATGGAGCAACAGCAGGCACAACAGCCGCCACAGCCAACTCCAGAGCAAATGCAGATGCAGCAGCTATTGCAGCTTGAGCAGCAGAAAGCACAGGCACAACAGGCTCTTGAGCAGCAAAAGGCTGAGGCGAATATCGCTCTACAACGCGAGAAGATGCAGCAGCAGCTTATGTTAGACCGCGAAAAGATGCAGATGGAAATGGAGCTACGCCGTCAAGAGTTGCAAGCAGAGGCAGAGCTTCGTGTGGCTAAGGCCGTAACAGATTCACAGATTTCAACTAACTTGCCGAGGGTGTAAATGGGGTCTCTGGCTCCACGGATATTTAGTGATGCTATGTATTTAGCTAGTTATTTCAAGTATTATGATAACTGGCGAATGGTTGCTTTTAAAAGATTCTTACTGATGCCGATTGTTAAGGAACAGTATTTTTTGTTTAAAAACAACGATATGCCGGTTATGTTCTTGTCATATGCTTTTGTGAATGACGATGCAATTAAGGAGCTTACTAGCGGAGAACGCTCTATAAGGAGCGATGAATGGAAGAGTGGAGACAACTTGTTTATACCGGATATCATCTCACCATTTGGTTTAAAGGCCAGTTGGATTAAACATATAAGGGATGAGCTAGGTAGACGGTACGGAGATAACATAAAAGGACAATGGCGTAGGTCATTGAAAGGAAGGTCTGGTTATGCGTTCACGCGATTTAATTGATGGTTTCGACTACGGCGAGTATATGCAACGCCAGATGTTCTGCTTTGGCTCAGACGACGGCGGCGGCGGTGGTGGGGGTAGCACTGCTGATGACGATATGGAGGCATTTGAGGGTGCCGCAATGTCTAGCTATGAAAGCGACTACGGCGGTCGTGATGGCGGCGGTAGCTCTGATGGTGGTATAACAGCCGCGCAAGTTGACGCAATGGCGAAGGCTCAACAGGATTTGTTTGGCGGTCGAGCTGTCACTCACGGACTTTCAGACAGTCAAATCGGCTATGACCCTGTTACTGGTATGCCGCGTGGCCTTGAGACTGTAGTGGCACCTGGCGGTCAGCTAGTTACCACAAACCTCGCCGGTCTTACAGAAGCTCAAAGGCAGGGGCTACCTCTTAGTATGGAGATAGCTGGCCTTTTAGGCTCTGACCCATATGCTTACGAAATTGAGCCTGTATCGCAAAATGTTATTGGACAAATTGGCACACCTGGTATGAGTTTACTTGGTCAGGGCATAAGTGCGATTCAAGATATTATTCTAGGGCCACCAAAAACATTTGAAGATTTGCTGGCTCGTGGTGCTTACACTGGAATGAACGCTCCCATTGATGGTGGTCGTGATGGTGGTTCAGATGATGTAAGGTCAGTAAACCCAGTCACAGGACGTTGTGACGAGGGGTACATCTTTGACGAAGACTTGCAAGCCTGCCGCCTAGACACAAGAAGCGGTAGAGAGACTGCGCCAATCGCTCCACCTACTCCGCCAGCAGCCCCTGGCACATACGCACGTTTAGGTTTGCTTGATGTGGCTCCAACTGGCGTGTCTGATTTTGCTACAAGGTATGGACTAGGGCCGCAGGACTTTGGTGCGGCTAACTTGGCATATCGGCGTGGTGCTGGTACACAGTTCGACATATACAGAGACCCATACCAGAGAGAAGGGTTTACGCTACTAGGATGAATGAAGGTAAAGCTAGAGAAGATATGGCTAGGGCTGAAAAGGCTGAGGCTGTACTTAGAAACGAAATATTCATCGAGAGCTTTGAGTATTTAGAGAACGAGTTTATGCAAGCGTGGAAGCAAAGCGCATTGAAAGACACGGATGCACGAGAGCGTCTGTATATGCTTTGCCAGAACCTAGAGGCACTAAAAGGCTACATACACAAGGTAGTCGAGGATGGGAAAATGGCAAAGGCGACTCTACAAGAGTTGCATAATCGTCAACAATTTGAGAAAAGGAAATAACAATGTCCGATAATCCGCAAGGAACCGGCAATTTTTCAGTAAATGATGCAATTAGCCTTCTAACGACCCCCAAGCCGGACAAGGTTGAAGAAGAGCGACAGGAAGCAGATGCTTCCGAGCCGATGGAGACAGAGGCCGAAATCACGGAAGAGGACAACCAGCCAGAGGCTGAATCCTACGAAGATGATGAGGATGATGTTGATGATGTCGATGAGTCTGATGAAGATGATGACTACGAGGATGACGAAGAGGAACCTCAACAGCAACTCTACAAAGTCAGAGTAGACGGCGAAGAGATAGAGGTCAGCCTGGACGAAGCCCTACAAGGTTATCAGAGGCAGAAGGCTTTTACCAAGCGTAGCCAAGAGGCTGCTGAAATGCGGAAGGCTGCTGAGAAAGAGGCAGCGGAAGCAAAGCAGGCTCGTGATTACTACGCACAGCAACTTGAGGTTGTGGCGCAGCAGATTCAGCAGACAATTCCCTTAGAGGAACCTGACTGGAGGGCTTTGAAGGATGAGGTTAGCGGAGAAGAGTATTTTGCTATTAGAGCAGAATATGATGTCCGTAAACAAAACCTCGCAAGAGTGGAGCAAGAGCGACAGTATATCGCTCAACAGCAGGCCGTAGAGCAAGAAGAGGCGTTGAAGAAACATCTCGCCGCACAACGGTCTGAAATGCTGAACCGGATTCCTGCTTGGCAGGATGATGAACGCAGAAATGCAGAGCGTGTTAAGGTAATTGAATACGCTCGTAATGTTGGGTTTAGTGAATCAGAAGTAGCCAATGCGTCAGATGCAAGGGCTATTGAGATTTTGTACAAAGCGATGCAGTGGGATAATCTTCAGAAGAAGAAACCCGCAGCTAAAAAACGCACAAAAGAAGCTCCAAGAATGGCTAAAGCTGGTCAGCCACGGACTAAAAAGCAGGTTGCTAGTCGTTCACGGCAGCAAGCTCTGGGAAGGCTCAATAGAGAGCGTTCTGTAGACGCAGCCGTATCTTACTTGATGGGCAGCAAAACTTAGAAGGAGTTTTCAAAATGGCCACATTCACTACCGCCCTTGCTGTTGGGGAAAAAGAACAGCTTGCAGATGTGATTTATCGCATCGACCCAGATGAGACACCAATCTTTTCCGCACTCAAGAAAGAGACCTCAAACGGTATCTTTACTGAGTGGCAGGTTCAAGAATTGGCTGCCGCATCTGCTACCAACTACGTCAATGAAGGCGCAGACGCTAGCATCGGCACACCAACTGCAACTACTCGTCTGGGCAACTACCACCAGATTTCAGTAGCAGCAGTCGCTGTATCAAAGACACTTGATGCAGTCGAGAAAGCTGGTCGTGACCGTGAACTGGCATACCAGAAGGTACTGAAATCATTGGAACTTCGTCGTGACATCGAAAAGTCAATCGGTGACACAGACGTAGCTCGCTCTGGTTCTGACCCTCGTAAATCAGCATCACTGTCTTGCTGGATTACAAATGGTTCAGTAGGTGCAACTGCTGGTGCCTTCGCTACTGGCGATGGAACGGACACAATCACAGCCGGTGACTCTCGCGCTCTGTCACTTGCACTCATCGAAGATGGGATGCAGGACGCTTGGACAGACGGCGGCAATCCAAAGATGATGATTTGTTCAGCAACAAACCGTGCGAACTTCTCTAACCTGACTGCATCTTCAAACTTGGTAAACAACCAAGTGAATATGACTCAGGCGAAAGAAGTGACCTACGTTGGTTCAACATCAGTCTTCCTGACTGACTTTGGCACCATCGAAGTTGCTCCATCACGCTTTATGAGCAATGACCGTGCATTCCTGATTGACCCAGACTTTGCTTCTCTTTGCACCATCAATGGTCGCAACTTTGTAGAGAACGAAATCGCGGCAACAGGTGACGCAGAGAAGTTCCAGATTGTGACTGAGTGGGCTTTGAAAGTACAAGCTCCAAAGGCACACGCTGGCATCTTCGACCTGTCAGGTTCCTAAACAACATAGAGGGGGCGGGTTTACCGCCCTCTCTTTCCATTAGGGGATAATATGAAAAGATTACTTACATCCGACAAAGCAGCAGGCAAGCAAACATTTTTGCGCCAAGAATCTGATGGTTCTACATTTATTGAGAACACTCAGCAGTTCGATACGCTGCTAAAGATTAACAAGCAGATGTCTGACGATTGGCAAAAGGGTCAAATGATAGGAACCCAGAAGCACGTCCAGCATATAGCAGAAATACCCAATGTAGTGTATCATCACCTACTGAAGACGCTGGGTAAGCCTAGCGAGAACCCGAAGGCTTGGAAGGCGTGGCTAAACAGCAACGAAAACCGAGCGTTCAGAACTGGCGGCGGTAATATCTAATGGCTATAACATCTTACGCTAATTTGCAGACATCAATAGCTAATTTTTTGGCTCGTAGCGATTTGACGGCGCAAATTCCTGAGTTTATTCAGCTTGCAGAGGCTCGTATTAATCGTGAGCTAGAAACTCGTGAGCAAGAAAAACGGTCGCAAGCCACGCTAACGCCTGGTGACGAATATATTGCATTGCCTACAGATTTGCGTGAAGTTCGTGAGGTTAAGCTGCTTACAAGCCCTCTGACTGTTTTAAGCTACGCATCTCCAACAGGTCTTGATACTCAGTATTCTAGTAACGGCAGCGGTAAGCCACTAGGCTACAGCATTGTCGGCAAAGAGATGAAACTGAGGCCAGTACCTGACTCTGCTTACACAGCGGAAATTTTATATATTGGCAGTGTAGATGCTCTTTCTGCCGTTAGCACGCCTACGTTGTTTTTGCGTTCACCAGATGTGTATCTATACGGTGCATTGACTGAGGCGTATATCTACTTGCTGGATGAGACAAGAGCAGCACAGTATGATGAAAAGTTTACTCGTGCTATAAACGAGGTGCGGATGGACGAGGAGCGTTCACATTACGGCACAGGGCCATTACAAACCAAGTCTGTCTATTTACGGCAGAATACAGTAGCGGAGAAATAAACTATGTCTGCAATGAGTGATTACCTAGAGAATGAAATTCTCGACCATATTTTAGGAACTGGCGCATACACAATGCCATCGTCTGTGTATGTCGGTTTATCTACAGGTTCTTTTGCTGACGATAACAGCGGTACAGAGCTTACCGGCAATGGCTATGCTCGTGTAGCAGCTACGTTTAATGCAGCGGCTTCTGGCACGGCTGACAACAGCGCGGCTATTGAGTTTTCAGCAGCCACAGCAAGCTGGGGTACAGTAAGCCACTTTGGGCTGTTTGACGCATCTTCTGGCGGCAACCTGCTTATCCACGGTGCGTTTACCACTGCAAAGCTGATTGACACAGGTGACATCTTAAAGATTTCTGCTGGCGACCTAGACGTTACAGCAGCGTAGGTGTAGCTGATGGCTACAGGCACCCCGCACCTAGATAACTTTACTGGCAGTATTGATGCGCTTCCATACTCTCTGGATAGCGCATTACTGCTTACTAAAGTTGATTGGTCAAACCCTGACCTAGAACAGCTAGATAATTGGGGTACGCTTGAGCAATTAGACGCATATGGGCTGACTTTAGACCAGCTAGACCAGCTAGAGGTAAAGCACTTTGAAGGCACTGCTACAGCAGCAATCACTGTTGCAGCAGAGGTACAGTTTGCCATTGAAATGCCAGCAGCGGTATCTATCTCCGCATCCGCTACGGCAGATAACACACGCATCCGTGAGATGGCAGGCTCTGTAACAGGTGCTGCTAACTTTGCCGCCGTTATAACACCTATTAGAACAATGGACGCATCTGTGAGCGTTGCTGTGACCGATACGGCAGAGCTTACAAGGCTTCGCACATCACCGGCACCAGCAGCGATATCTGCAACGACCACCGCATCATCAAGCCTGGTTTACTTGCTATCAGGCACAGCTAATGCAGCAGTAACGACAACAGGTGCGGCTAATGGTATATTCGTTATGGCAGGCACACCTGCCGCCGTTGTAAGCGTTGTATGCGATGCCAAGCGTCTTGGTGAGGATTGGGGCAATGTGGCGATAGGCTCAGAAGTATGGAGTGATGTTGCTATAGGAAGCGAGATTTGGGGTACTGTAACAGTAGGCAGTGAGGTTTGGGCGACACAATGATACAGTTCGGAGAATGGCTGCCTGACCAGCCTGATTACTTAAATGCTGGCGTTATTGATGCACATAACGTGGTGCCTGCCTATAATGGCTATCGCAGCCTTGGTGAGTTTGTGGCTTACTCTGATAGTGCGGATAGCACTATTTTAGGCATATTTTCAGCTAAAGACAAAACCGGCAACGTAAAGCTGTTTGCTGGTGATAGCGGTAAATTATACCTTTTTAATCAGACAGGTTCTACGCTTGATGACGTTAGTGCGGTAGGCGGTTATTCGCTCACATCAGAAGAGCGTTGGCGTTTCGTCAAGTTCGGTGAAGAGGTTATTGCTGCTGGTGGTGTTGGTGAAGAGCTGCAAAAGTTCAACGTGTCTACTGACAGCGCATTTAGCGTATTATCTACAGATGCCCCAAAGGCTGATTTCATTGCTGCTGTGCGTGATTTTGTATGGGTTGCAAATATTGACGAGGGTTCTGGTCGTGTGCCGTATCGCTGCTATTGGTCTGGGTTTAACGACACGACAGCTTGGACGGCTGGCACAGAGCAATCTGATTTCCAGGACATCCCTGACGCTGGCGCGATTACCGGCTTGGTAGGCGGTGAATATGCCACTATCCTTATGGAGCGAGCTATT
>Ga0208785_1000575_pt1 | contig 16444 bp, 16 predicted proteins | sample DEB08_DNA_2_FD_185499 | JGI IMG/M metagenome (GOLD analysis project Ga0208785, IMG submission 185499) | Aqueous microbial communities from the Delaware River and Bay under freshwater to marine salinity gradient to study organic matter... | ecosystem: Environmental > Aquatic > Marine > Coastal ...
TGGCATGTTGGGCCATGGCGGAGTCGTAATTTTTGATGACTCTGTTGATATGAGCCAACAGGCAAGGTTTGCCATGGAGTTTTGTGCAGTTGAATCTTGCGGTAAATGCACTCCCTGTCGAATTGGTTCAACTCGTGGTGTTGAGGTTATAGATAAAATCATTGACAATGAGAACAAAAAAGAAAATTTGACTCTACTTATCGATTTGTGCGAGACCATGACCGATGGCTCTCTATGCGCAATGGGGGGCTTAACTCCGCTACCTGTTCGAAGTGCCTTAAAACATTTTGCCGCTGATTTTGGGTTAGAAAAGGAGATGGCCGATGTCACTACTTAAAGAGACTGACTTTGGAACCCCGGAGAGTAAATCAACCCAATCAGTAACCCTCACCATTGATGGCCAGGCGATCACCGTACCAGCCGGCACGTCAGTTATGCGAGCTGCAAAAATGCTGGAAACTTCAATCCCGAAGCTTTGCGCCACTGATTCATTAAATTCTTTTGGGTCATGCCGACTCTGTGTCGTAGAAATAGATGGCAGAAAGGGTACCCCTGCCTCTTGTACGACTCCAGTAGAAGACGGAATGGTTGTACGAACTCAAACCCAAAAGGTCGAAAAGATCCGTAAAAATGTTATGGAACTTTATATTTCAGATCACCCACTGGATTGTTTAACTTGCCCGGCTAATGGCGACTGCGAACTTCAAGACATGGCTGGAGTCGTTGGTTTAAGAGAAGTTCGCTATGGGTATGAAGGCAAAAATCATTTAAGTGCACCAACTGATTTTTCAAATCCTTATTTCAACTTTGATGAATCAAAGTGCATCGTTTGTTCTAGATGTGTTAGAGCTTGTGAAGAAGTTCAGGGCACTTTTGCATTAACTATCGAAGGAAGAGGTTTCAACTCTAAAGTCTCACCCGGCGGCACTGACTTTTTAAGTAGTGAGTGTGTTTCATGCGGAGCCTGTGTGCAGGCATGTCCTACTGCAACTTTAGAAGAAAAATCCGTGGTTGATTTAGGTATGCCTAATCGAACGGTTTTAACTACCTGCGCCTACTGCGGCGTTGGTTGCTCATTTAAAGCCGAACTTCGTGGAGATGAATTAGTTCGAATGGTTCCTTATAAAGATGGTGGAGCTAATGAGGGTCATTCTTGTGTTAAAGGAAGATTTGCTTGGGGTTACGCCTCACATCCTGATCGAGTACTTACTCCCAAAATTAGAAAATCAATTGATGAGCCTTGGCAAGATGTCTCTTGGGAAGAAGCAATTAATTATGCGGCGGGCAAGTTAAAAGAAATCCAAGCCAAATTTGGTCATCAAAGTATTGGCGGCATAACTTCTTCAAGGTGCACTAATGAAGAAGTTTATGTAGTTCAAAAAATGGTGAGAGCTGCTTTTGGTAATAACAATGTTGATACTTGTGCCCGTGTGTGCCATAGCCCAACTGGGTATGGCTTAAAGCAAACTTTCGGCACCTCTGCTGGAACCCAAGATTTCAAATCTGTTGAAAAGTCCGATGTGATTCTTTTAATTGGAGCCAATCCAACTGATGCGCATCCAGTATTTGCCTCAAGAATGAAAAAGCGTCTTCGTCAAGGTGCAAAAATCATCGTCGCTGACCCAAGAAAGATTGATTTAGTCAAGTCGGCTCACGTAGAAGCATCACACCACTTACCGCTCTTGCCGGGAACGAACGTTGCCATGATTAATGCACTCGCCCACACCGTGGCAACTGAAAACTTAATAGATTGGGATTTTGTTAACGAGCGCTGTGATTTAACTGCCTTCAAAAAATGGGAAGCATTTATCAAGCAGCCAGAAAACAGCCCAGAAGTAGTTGAAACCATAACTGGTGTTCCAGCTGAAGAAATACGAGCTGCAGCCAGACTTTATGCAACTGCAAAAAATGCAGCTATCTATTACGGACTTGGTGTTACCGAACATTCACAAGGTTCCACCATGGTTATGGGTATTGCAAATCTTGCAATGGCAACTGGAAACATCGGCCGCGAAGGAGTAGGTGTTAATCCTTTACGCGGTCAAAATAATGTTCAAGGCTCTTGCGACATGGGATCGTTCCCTCACGAATTTTCGGGTTACCGCCACGTCTCAGATGATGTAGTCCGTGAACAATTCGAAGCGCTTTGGGGCGCTACCTTGCAAAAAGATCCTGGAATGCGTATTCCCAACATGTTAGATGCCGCAATAGTTGGTGAATTTAAGGCGATGTTTATTCAAGGTGAAGACATCGCTCAATCTGATCCAAATACCAAACATGTCAAAGCGGCTCTTGGTTCAATGGAATTAGTCATTGTGCAAGATCTCTTCATTAATGAAACCGCAAAATTTGCCCATGTTTTTCTACCGGGCACATCTTTCTTAGAAAAAGATGGAACATTTACCAATGCCGAGCGTCGAATAAATCGAGTAAGACCAGTAATGGCTTCAAAAACTGGCAAGCAAGAATGGGAAGTTGTAGCTGAGTTGTCAAAAGCTTTAGGTTACGAAATGCATTATCAAAATTCAGCTGAGATTATGGATGAGATTGCTCAGATCACCCCAACTTTTGCCGGGGTTTCCTTTGCTCACCTAGACAAAGTTGGCAGCGTTCAGTGGCCTTGCAATGAAGCTAATCCCAATGGAACCCCCATCATGCACGTTGACCAATTCGTTCGTGGCAAAGGTCAATTTATGGAAACGCATTATGTTCCTAGCGAGGAACGCACAACTAGAAAGTTTCCATTGTTATTAACCACCGGGCGAATACTTTCTCAATACAACGTTGGAGCGCAAACCAGAAGAACCAAAAACAGCACTTGGGCGAGCGAAGATTTACTACAAATTCACCCATCAGATGCCGAGTTGCGTGGAATCAGTGATGGTGAATGGATAAAACTTGCTAGTCGAGTTGGTGAGACAACACTTCGCGCAACTTTAACTTCAGATGTGCCACCTGGTGTGGTTTACACAACGTTCCACTTTCCGGTAAGTGGAGCAAATGTCATTACTACAGATTTTTCTGACTGGGCTACCAATTGCCCAGAGTACAAAGTAACTGCAGTAGAAGTGATGCCAAGTTTGGCTGGCCCCGAAGGCGCTAACAAATTAGCTCATTCGGATGCTAAAGATAAAGAAAGACAATTTGCAAAAAATGTCTGAAGCCTCTGTTAAAAGAATGGCAAATCAAATTGCAGCGAATTTAAAAAACCGATCAGATGCAAGTGAGGCTATCTCATCACATTTAAAATCTTTTTGGACTCCACAAATGCTTTCAGAATTAAAAGGTCTAACTGAAGCAAGTCCTCAAGACTTTGATGAATTAATTGTCGAAATTGCCGCTTCGCTTTAGCTCTTCCAGGGCAAACGAATAAGTTCGACTGCTTCCCCGCTAGACCCTTTGCCAGCTTCAATGATTGCAAAATGGGAACTTGCGGCCAATCCTCTTAGCATCATTGATCCCCAAAATTGAAGTGGCGCGACTTTCCCGTTATTAACTTTTACCGGGAACAGTCTCATTTCTTTTTTCGAAGTGTAGGCACTATCAGTTAAGGTTCCTGATTCTAAATCTTGCAAATGCCTTCCTTGCATTTTTTCAATAATCGGCACTGCGAGAGTTAAAAAAGATACAAAAGCGGCTAAAGGATTACCTGGCAAACCAACTAAGAATTGATTTTTTGAATTTTTAGCTAAAAACATTGGGTGACCTGGTCGAACTTTTACTTCATCGATAACTAGTTCAAATCCAGTTTGCGCTAAAGCTTGGTGCATGAAGTCGACTTCTCCAGCGGCAGTACCACCAGTTGTTAAAATTAAATCTGCCCTACATTCATTTATTGCCTTAATAGTTTCATTTAGATCATCTTTTATAGAAAAATTTTTACCTACTAAACCATCAACCGATCTGATCCAACCTGGTATCTGCATACTTAGCGCATCACGAATTTTTCCATCGCTCGGCAATCCGGTATTTAATAACTCATCGCCCGAAACAATAAAGTCCACAGTTGGGTTTTCAAAAACTTCAAGTTCATCCAATCCGCTAGCTGCTGCTAGCCCGATTGTTGCTGGATTAATCCGCACGCCTTGGCTAAAAACCGTGGCGCCAATTTCACCTTCATCGCCAATAACTCGGATGTGGTTTCCAGCAATTAATTGCTCTTTATCTAATAAATAAAGTATTTGATCTTTTATTTCAACAACTTCATGCTTAATAACTAACTCAGCACTATCTGGGACCATCGCACCAGTTGCAATATAAATGGCTTCGTTGTCAGAAATTTCCTTAGTTTGACTACCTGCTAATACTTCACCGATTATTTGCCATGGGCCAGCACCCTTAACTGCGTAACCATCCATCATTGCGGTATTAAATGGTGGCAAAGGATGCTTAGTCTTTAAATCTTTCGCTAATGTTTTTCCTTCAGTGTCTGCTAAAGGCAAAGAGATTATTTTCTTTGTAGCAGCAGCGTTATAGGCAATTTTCCTAGCCTCATGCCAACTGGGGTTTTTAAATAAACTGTTCTCTGTCATGTCGATTACGCTAACTGATACTCGAAGTCTGACAAACTAGACCCAAATGTTAAATGTGCAAACCATAGTCATTGCCGGAGGAAAATCTTCGCGCATGAACTATGTTGACAAATTAAACCTGCCTTTAGCTGGGCAAACTCTTTTAGAAATTGCCATGGCTAATGCTGTTGGAAAAACCTTTATATCAACAAACTTAGATAGAAATATTGGCGAGATTAATGCAGTTAAAGATCTAGTTTCAGATGGTGGTCCGGCAGTTGGTGTTTGGTCTTGCTTGCAGTTAGTTGATGCTGAATATGTTTTATTAATAGCCGCAGATCAACCTTTTATCGCTAAATATTTGAGCGATTTAATAACTAAAGCAACTTCTCATCACTCAGGGTCTTGGTTGAAGGTCGATGGTGAGCTTCAACCTTATGCCAGCTGTGTTAAATCCTCACTTCTTTATGAATCACTTAAAGACTCTCAAGGAGTCTCTGATTCTATGAAGAAAATACTCGATTCCCTAGATTTATCTCAAATTTCAGTTACCAATAAAGGCGTATGGGACATTGATACTTGGGCAGACTATTTTTATGCTTTAGGTCAAGTAAATGAAAAGAGTGCCATGACCGAAGAGTGGATTAATACCCTAAGTCAACAACTAGATTTAAGCCTCGATTTTTTAGATAAAGAAGAAATTCTGGATCTCACGCGCGAGGTAGCTCATAACATCGAGCGAAAAGCTGCCCCATTAACTACCTTTTTGTTGGGTTACTTGGCAGGCAAAAATGATCTGAGCAAAGAAGAAATTTCTAAGCTAATCAACCAAATTGAAAATACAATTCAAGAGATAAAAGATAAATCACATGACTGATAGTTTCACTCACTTAGATAACTCTGGCAAAGCCAAAATGGTAGATGTTGGTGAAAAAACTGACTCCGTGAGAATTGCTAAAGCACGTGGTTTAGTAACTACTAATCAAGAAGTTTTAGATTTAGTACGAAATGATTCTCTACCAAAAGGCGATCTCTTTGCCGTTGTTCGCCTAGCTGGAATTATGGCCGCTAAGAAAACTAGTGAATTGATTCCCCTTTGTCATCCGCTTGCAATAAACGCAATAGAAGTTGACATTGAAACGACAAAACAAGGTTTTTTAATCACTGCCATGGTAAAAACTTCAGGTAAAACTGGAGTTGAAATGGAAGCCTTAACCGCGGTAAGCGTTGCAGCTCTCACTGCAATTGACATGATTAAGGCTGTAGATAAGTCGGCCATCATTACTGATGTGAAACTTTTAGAAAAATCTGGTGGCAAAAGCGGCACCTGGACGCGCGAGTAATTTCATAATCAAATGACAACTCCTCGGCTGACCAAAGTAATCAATAGATTTAAAGTAAAAAAAACTGACAAGTCCACAATTGCAACCGACAGTGTTGTTGGTGAAGAACCTTTAGAAATTCGCACTGAATCTAATGGTGCAGATTCACGACTTGCTATAACTATGCGAACTCCGGGCCATGATTTAGAACTAACTTCAGGTTTTTTATGGACTGAGGGTTTGCTCAGAAATCGAGAAGATTTAATTTCTATCACTAGCTGCAAAGATCCAAATCTCACTCCAGAAGAAGCTGAGAATGTTGTGGTAGCACATTTAAAGCCGGATGCTCCAGCAGTTTTAAGGCAACTTGATAGAAGATTCATGATTTCTAGTGCTTGCGGGATCTGCGGAACAACTCAAATTGAAGATTTAGTTAATCGCGGAGTTAAAAAAGTTTCTCCTTGTGAAATTGAACTTGATCAGTTAGCAAAACTCCCAGAGAGAATGAGAAGCCAGCAAAAGATTTTTTCTAAAACGGGTGGTCTACATGCTGCTGGTTTGGTTGCGCCCAACGGTGAATTTATCGTGGTTCGTGAAGATGTAGGCCGTCATAATGCGGTAGATAAAGTGATTGGATTCGCTCTGATGCAAAATATGGTTCCTCTTTCTGGCTTTGCCTTAGTAATTTCTGGCCGCGGAGGCTTTGAAATTGTTCAAAAAGCTGTAGCCGCAGGAATCGGGGCACTAGTTGCTGTTAGCGCACCTACTTCGCTGGCTGTCGAAACTGCCAGAAAATTTGACCTTAAATTACTTGGATTTGCTCGAGAAGGCGTGGCGACCATCTACTCTCCAGAATTTGCGTGATTCCACTTCATTTCTTACAGTACTTATATGAAAAAACTTGGCTTAATACTTTTGCTATCTGCTTTTGCGTTAGCTAGTTGTACTTCAGCTGCAGAAGAATTGGCAGTGGAAGAAGTCGTAACTGCTTCAGCCACGCCTGAGCCAACACCTACTCCCACCCCAACACCAACTAAAGAGCCTACTCACCCGGTATCACTTCCAGGCTTGATGGAAAAAACTTTTACCGGCACTGATTTAACTCTTGGAAAAATCGAAACAGAAAATTCTGCATACACTCGCTATCAAGTTACTTATAAAAGCAATGAATTCACCATCTCTGGAATTATGAATGTTCCTAAAGGTGAAGGTCCGTTTCCAGCTTTAGTTCTTGGTCACGGCTACATAGATCCCGCAATCTATACAACTGGTAGAGGCTTAAAGCGCGAGCAAGATTATTTAGCGCGTGAAGGTTTTATCGTTTTGCATACCGATTACCGAAACCATGCAGCAAGTGATGATGATCCAAATAATATGTTGCACTTTAGATTGGGCTACACCGATGATGTGATTAATGCAGCGTTAGCAATGTTGGATTCAGATTTAGAAGTCATTGATAAGAATCGCATAGGTTACTTAGGCCGTTCAATGGGTGGTGGAATTGGCTATAACGTTTCAGTTGTCAAACCAGATTTATTTGATGCGCTTGTTCTTTATGCACCGGTTAGTCCAAATTACATGCAGAACTTTAATCGCTGGGGTATTGATAACCCCGAAAGATATGAACCCGTCTACGCGGCATATGGAACACCTGATGAAAATCCAGAATTTTGGAGTAACCTTTCTGCCGAAAAATTTTATGAAAATGTAAATGATCCGATCTTGATTCATCATGGAACACTTGACGACACTTGCGACATTGCTTGGTCCGAAAAAGCATTAGCTGAAATGACTGCACTAGGTAAAGATGTAGAGCTAATCACCTATCGCGATGGACATGCCTTTGGGCCTTATTGGACTGAGTCCATGGTTAATACTGTTGAGTTTCTTAATGAGCATTTAACCTAAAACTTCTGCTCGCTAAGATTTCTCAAGTGTCAGGCAAAAACTTCAGTTTTGAAATCCACTCGCGGTTAAATAATCGACTAGGCCGAGTGGGGGTAATTAATACCCCGCATGGTCAAATTCAAACACCGGCGTTTATTCCCGTAGGCACAAAAGCAACTGTTAAATCTGTTCCGCCAGAAACCATGAAGTCACTTGGCTCCCAGGCGTTATTAGCAAATGCATATCACCTTTATTTGCAACCAGGGTCAGATTTAGTTGACGAGGCGGGCGGCCTTGGAAAATTCATGAATTGGCCCGGTCCAACATTCACCGATAGTGGTGGCTTTCAAGTTCTCTCATTAGGTGTCGGTTTTAAAAAAGTTTTAGCTATGGATCCAAATTCTGTCCAAGAAGATGATGTTATGGCCAGCGAAAAAGAACGCTTAGCTTTAGTTGATGATGATGGAGTCAACTTCAAATCTCATTTAGATGGCAAGATGCACCGCTTCACACCAGAAGTTTCGATGCAAGTTCAACATCAAATCGGCGCTGATTTAATCTTTGCCTTTGATGAATGTACGACTTTAAAAAATACTCGCGAATACCAAGATAAATCTTTAATTAGAACTTTTAATTGGGCAAAAAGGTGCGTAGCAGAACACAAAAGACTTACTGAAGTTAGAAGCAACAAACCTTATCAAGCCTTACTTGGAGTAATTCAAGGTGCACAATACGAAGATTTGCGAAGAAAAGCTGCTAGAGAAATTGCAAGTTTAGATTTTGATGGTTTTGGTATTGGCGGTGCCATTGATAAAAATCTGCTAGGTCAAATTGTTCGCTGGGTTAATGAAGAATTACCGGAGGATAAACCCCGCCACTTGTTAGGTATTGGTGAACCAAATGATTTATTTGGAGGTGTAGAAAATGGTGCTGACACTTTTGATTGTGTTGCACCAAGTCGCAATGCTAGAAACTCCGCCGCTTATTCAAAATATGGTCGATACAACATTTCCAATAACAAATACCAAAGGGATTTTTCACCCATAGATGAAGGCTGCACCTGCTATACCTGCACCAACTACACAAAAGCTTATGTTCAGCATTTATTTAGAGCAAAAGAAATGCTGGCTTCAACTCTACTCACTATTCATAACCTTCACTTCACCGTAAAGCTTGTTGATGACATTAGAGAAAGCATAAAATCAGGCGATTTTTTTGAATTTAAAAAAGAATTTATTGGTCGCTATTATGGGGCAACTTGATAACTGGGCTCATACTTTTTAACAATTCTTATAACTTGATAAGTCACTGGCACCAAAACAAACTCAACTAAGGTCTTATAAAAGAAACCAAAAACTACATAATTAATAAATGCAGCTCCAGTAATAACCCCATAAAAAGCAATAGTGCAAAAAATCAAAGTATCTACAAACTGCCCAACTATGGTTGAACCCATTAAACGCAACCATAAGGATTTTTCTTTAGTTTTTTCTTTAATTTTTACTAATACATATGCATTTAGTAGTTGACCTACGACAAACGCAGTAATGCTGGCAAAAACAATTCTTGGAACAAAGCCCAAAACCGCCTCAAAGCTTTCTTGATTTGGCCAATCGCTAGCGGGAGGTGAAATTTGAACTAACCAAAAAGTTAATGAACCTAAAACTGCCATAGAAAATGCGGTGTAAATGGCCCTTCTTGCCGCTTTAAATCCATACACCTCACTCAAAATATCGCCCACGATATAAACCAGTGGAAATAAAAACAACCCACCGTCAGTAATAAATCCACCAAACTGAATTAGCTTGACAGCCCCGATGTTTGAGATCAGCAATAAGCTCACAAATACCGCAACTAAAATCGGGTAGGTACCTCTATTTTTTTCCAACGGTGTGATCATAGAAACCGTATTTAATCATACGGGTTTGGGCATAATTCACTTTACCCAAAGCAAGTTGGCTTTTTTATGAAGCTTGAAAATACCGAAATGTCTGGATTTCTACTTTTTCTAATAGTTGCTAGACTGAGAATCGGTCCGGAGCGGTAACGAAAAGCCCTAGCTAGTTACCCGACAACCCTCCACCGCGGTGGGGTGCCCCTAGGTGAAGACCAGGTTAAGGGAAGTTCCTTTAGCAAGCGCGGGTCTTGAAATAAAATCCCAAGGCCCCAAAGAGGGCAAGCTTGTGCGTGTTCTCAAAAAAATAGTTCAAGGAGAACTAAATGTCATTAAGAAATAAAACTGGATTTGCCTTGGCTGCAATTGCACTTTTAGTGCTAAGCGCCTGCTCATCTGAGTCAGAAACTGCAGTGGAAGAAACTCCTGCTGCGCAAGAAACCACCGAAGCAAATGTGGAAGTTAATCCGTGCAGTCCAGATGCACTAGAAACTTTGACTGCAGGAGCCTTAACGATTGCAACTGGTGAGCCTGCTTATTATCCATGGGTCTTGGAAGACACTCCAGAATCAGGCGAAGGCTTTGAGCCAGCTGTTGCATATGCGGTAGCTGCCGAACTGGGCTACGCACCTGAAGAAGTTACTTGGGTTAGAACAACTTTTGATGGCGCAATTGCTCCAGGTCCAAAAACATTTGATTTCAACTTGCAGCAATATTCAATCACTGAAGAACGCAAGCAAGTTGTTGATTTCTCAAGTGGTTATTACTACGTAACTCAAGCAATTGTTTCTGCTGAAGGAAGCGCAATTGCTGGTGCAACTTCAATTGCTGACCTTAAGAGCGCAAAGTTGGGTGCTGCAGTTGGAACAACTTCTTTAACCGCAGCAGAAACATTAATTGCTCCTGATGCTGAAATTTCAGTATTCAATGACAATGCAGCTGCAGTGCAAGCACTAAAGAATGGTCAAGTTGATGGTCTAGTTGTTGACCTTCCAACTGCTTTCTATTTATCAGCCGTTGAAATTGAAGGTGGCGTAATTGTTGGTCAATTACCTGCTGATCCAAATACTCCAGAGCAATTTGGATTATTGCTTGCTAAAGACAGCCCACTTACTGATTGTGTTTCTCAAGCGGTAGACACTCTCAGAGCTAATGGAACTTTAGCTAAAATTGAAGCTACCTGGTTGGCTGCTGATCAAGGCGCTCCAGTTCTTCAATAAGAACTAAAAGCAGAATCATGACCCGTTCGAATAAAGAAAATTACTCGAGCGGGTCATGGTATCCAAGTGAATTAGAGCTTGCGCGGCAGAAGATCCGAAGTCAGCAAGCGAAAAAAAGAATTGTTATCGCAACTCTCTCAAGTGTTTTTGTATTAGGCAGTTTGGTGATTTTTGTAATTAGCTCACCAGGCTGGGAGTTGTTTAAACAGACTTATTTAGATATTGATTATGGGCTTGAAGTCTTGCCAATAGTGGCACGAGGAATTACTACCAATATTCGCTTGACCATAATTGCCAGTATTTTGATTACTATTTTGGCTTTACTGCTTGCATTGGCTCGAACTTCTAAAGCCGCCGCACTTACTCCTTTCAGAATTCTGGCTACGGTTTATGTTGATGTTTTTAGAGGCGTACCGCTGCTATTGGTGATATTGCTAGTTGGATTTGGAATTCCTGCTCTTGGAATTAAAGGGCTTACTGGAAACGTGCTAATTCTCGGTACTATCGCAGTGGTATTAACTTATTCAGCATATGTAGCTGAAGTTTTTAGAAGTGGAATTCTAAGCATTCACCCCAGTCAAAGGGCTGCGGCAAGATCGCTCGGCTTAACCCAAGCCCAAGCAATGCGGTATGTAATTTTGCCGCAGGCGGTCAAGAGAGTTATTCCTCCATTGCTTAATGATTTGGTAGCTTTAATAAAGGACACCGGGTTGGTTTCTATTCTTGGAGTAATCGATGCAGTTAGGGCCGCCCAAATTCAAACCAGTAAAACTTTTAATTACACGCCTTACCTCGTGGCAGCGATTTTATTTTTAATGATCACGATCCCTTTGACCAGATTTACTGATCGAGCACTTCAAAAAAGTATTGCCGAACAAAACTCACAAGGCACCACATGAAACCAGTACTTTTTGTTCAAAAGGTAAGAAAAAGTTTTGGTGAGAATGTTGTTCTTGGTGAAGTATCAATTGAGGTTCCAGAACACAGCGCTACAGTGTTGATCGGTGCCTCTGGCTCTGGAAAATCCACTTTACTTAGATGCATTAACCTGTTGGAGCAAATTGATGATGGTGCAATCTACTTAGACCAAGAAGAAATCACTAGTCCTTTAGTAGATGTTGATAAAGCGCGCATGCGGATGGGAATCGTCTTTCAGAGTTTTAATCTATTTCCTCATATGAGAGTTATCGACAACATAACACTAGCCCCAATAAAAGTTCACAAAATTAAGAAAGAACAAGCGCGAGAAGAAGCGAAAATTTTATTAGACAAGTTTGGACTTTTAGATAAGGCTGAAGAATTCCCTGATCGCTTGAGCGGTGGTCAGCAACAACGTGTAGCAATCATTCGATCAATTGCCACCCATCCACGAGCTCTCTTGTTAGATGAAATAACTTCAGCACTGGATCCAGTTTTAGTAAATGAAGTTCTTGAGTCAATTAAAGAATTAAAGAAAGAGGGCATGACCATGATCATTGCCACTCATGAAATGAGTTTTGCAAGATTAGTGGCCGATGAAGTCTGTTTCTTAGAAAAAGGTTCGATTGCGGAGAGAGGATCAGCGGCTCAAGTATTAGAAAATCCCCAAGATTCAAGAACTAAGGAATTCCTGCGTCGGGTAATTGCTAAATAGAGTTTTAGTTAGTAGTCTCAATGTATCTACAATAAGTTGTAAAAAATCAGCCTCTACCATTAAAGAATTATACGCTTAGCTCAGCTCTTCTTTCCAATTTGAATATCACCATAAGCATGAACTTTTTCGCATATTTTTTTCAATACTTCACCAACATCGCCTGCGCCAGCACTAAAAGAATCAGCATCAATTGCTAAAGGTGCCCCAATTACAACAAGCGGTGCTCCAAATGCTGGAGTTTGTATCGCCTGTTCTAACGTCAATCCACCAACTGCTTGCACTGGGACATTGACTGCCTCAACAACTTCTTTAAGTTGGTCTAGGGGGTTTGGCGGGCGCAAGCCACTTGCCGCAATTCCACCACGCTCGTCATAACCAATATGGTGAATCACCATGTCGCAACCAAGTGCTTCTAAATCTCTTGCACTTTGCACCATATCTGGGCAACCTAAATTGTCACCCATTACAACTACCGAAAAATCTTTACCAGCCTGCACTACTCTCTTAACAGTTTCTTCGTGTGCTCTTGCCATCACCACAACATGAGTGGCGCCAGCTTTAGCCATCATTTCAGCTTCTAGATAACCACCATCCATAGTTTTTAAATCTGCCACTATCGGCGTATTGGGGAATTCTTTTCTTAATGCTTTAACTCCATGCAACCCTTCAGCCAAAATTAAGGGAGTTCCCGCCTCCAGCCAGTCAACTCCTGCATTCATTGCCACGTGTGCCATGTCAAGAGCTTCATTTATATCGGTTAAATCTAGAGATATTTGAACAATTGGTTTCATATCACAATGTTATAAGTCTGCTTTTATGGTTTTTTAACTAGGATTGATTTTTGTGATTAAGGAGCACTCTTGACCGAATCAAAAATTGCCAATCTTCATCCTGCTTGGTCGGCGATTCCCCTTGGAACTGCTGGAGTTGCAGTAGTTAGCCTTTTCGACCCGATACCAAATTTAGATTTTGATGACCTTGTTGGCTTCACTCTCACAGTTATCGCTTTATTGCTCTTTCTTGGAATTGGATTTTTAAATTTAATCAGAATTTTTAAATATAGAGCAGAATTTAATGAAGATCTCAAGCACCCAATGTTTGGTGCCATGATTGGAACCTTGCCAGCTAGCTCCTTAGTAGTTGGGTTGGCATTAGCGCAACTTGGTAAAACTTTTTTAATTTTTGAAGAAATACTTGGCTTTGTAGCTTTTGGATTGATGCTTTTAGGTGTGGTTGGTGCGCTGCTAGTTGGTGTTTTGTTTTTTAGTGGAGTAGTTAAAAATCAAGAATTGCCTGCAGGAATGATTTCAGGTATTTGGTTTATTCCTATTGTGGTTTTTGTCTTGGTGCCAAGTGTGGTAATTCGAATCTCAGAGTTAACTGGTGTCTTTAATGGTGGTTTAACTTATTTACTTACCTTTGGTGCTTTGGGAGCTGGCCTACTACTTTTTATATTTTTGGGTGCGGTTGTGGCTTGGCGTTTAATCGCTACTCCTCCACCACCAGCGCAAATGTCTCCAACTTGGATTATTTGGTTGGCGCCAGCTGGAGCTGGTGGTTTAGGTGTGCTCGCTTCTATGCGTATGCTGCAAGTATTTAGTGATCAAAATTTAAATTTAGTTGTAGAAATCATGGGAATCTTTGGTGCTTCTTTGTTATGGGGATTTGGTATCTGGTGGTTGATTTTTTCACTAGCTCAAATAATTCCCCAAAGAAAAGTTCTTCATTTTCATCTTGGATCATGGGGCTTTTCGTTCCCGCTAGCAGCATTGCTCGCACTAACACTTGAATTATCTAGAGTTTGGGACACTCTGGCCGTAACCTATTTAGGTATCGCGGGCTGGGTCGCAGTTTTAGCAGTTTGGTTGTGGTTGACTTTTAGAACGCTACAAAAAACTGTAACCGGTGAAGTTTTTAATCGTAGTTAGTTTTAAATAACCCAGGATTCAGAATTGTTTTCTGGTTTAACTGGTTTTTTATGAGTTGCGCCAATAACTACTGTGCCGGCGGGAACGTCTTTAGTAACAACGGTATTTGCGCCAATTATTGAACCTTCGCCTACAGTGATGCTTCCAAGTACTTTTGCGCCAGCACCTATTAATACGTTGTTTTCAATGGTTGGGTGCCGCTTTTCTCTAGTAAAAATCCGTCCACCTAGCGTGACGTTGTGATAAAGCATTACATCATCCCCAATAATTACCGTTTCGCCAATAACAATCCCCATTCCATGGTCTATAAAAAATCTTCTTCCAATTTGTGCTGCTGGATGAATTTCCACACCAGTTCGGGATCTAAAAATATTTGAAATAATTCTGGCAGTTAAGAATCTTTTTTTCTTCCAAAACCAATGCGCAATTCGGTGTCCCCAAATTGCATGCACTCCGGGATAAGCTAAAACGATTTCAGCTGTACTTCGAGCTGCTGGATCTCTTTTTTTAGCAGTTTCGATATCTTCTTTTAATCTAGTTCTCAATGAAACTTTGCTCATTAATCCATCAGATCTGAATAAAGCGCAGTAGACAAATATCTCTCTCCAAATGATGGAATAATCACAACAATATTTTTATTATTAAATTCTTCTCTTTGGGCTACTTGGCACGCTGCCCAAAGTGCCGCTCCTGATGAAATTCCTGCCATTATGCCCTCTTCTTTTGCGGCACGTTTGGCATATTTCATCGCTTCTTCGGTAGGTGCATCTAAGACTTCATCATAAACATCTTTATCCAATATTTCAGGAATGAAGTTTGCTCCTATACCCATTAATGGATGCCCCGCAGCTGTTCCACCAGTTAACAAGGGTGATGCTTCTGGTTCAACCGCGAAAATCTTTATAGATGGTTTTAGCTTTTTTAAAACCTGACCTACTCCTGTAATGGTTCCTCCGGTTCCAATACCAGCAACTACTGCATCTACAGTTCCATCGGTGTCGTCCCAAATTTCTTTTGCTGTGGTGTTTCGATGAATTTCGGGATTAGCCTCGTTCTTAAATTGACGCACCAAAACCGAGCCAGGTTGAGATCCAAGTTCTTCAGCTTTTGCGATCGATCCCCGCATACCCTCCGCGGCTGGAGTTAAAACTAATTCCGCTCCAAAGGCTCGTAACAATGCGCGCCTTTCTCTACTCATCGAGTCAGGCATGGTCAAAATTACTTTGTATCCACGGGCAGCGCCCACCATTGCTAAGGCGATTCCTGTGTTTCCACTTGTAGCTTCCACTATCGTGCCATCTGGTTTAAGTTCGCCAGATTTTTCTGCCGCGTCGACCATGGCAATTCCAATTCGGTCTTTAACGCTGCTAGTTGGATTGTAAAACTCTAATTTGGCTAGCACATTTGACTTTGCCCCATCAGTTATTCGATTTAATCGAACCAACGGAGTGTTTCCATAGACTTCCGTTATATCGCTATAAATTTTCATTGCGCTCCAAAGTCAGCCAAATTGTGTTTGCTAATTCTATAAGCAAAGACAAAATTCAAAAAATCGAAGCGAACTATTGCGAATTCTTTGCAACAACACCCTTTACCGCACTAGCCACGGCTAGCGAAACTTGAGCATCAAAGACGCTAGGTACCACAAAGCTTGCATTCAATTGATTTTCTGAAACCCTGTCTGCAATTGCTTCGGCTGCAGCAACCAACATTTCATTAGTAATATCTTTTGCGCCTGCATCTAACAAGCCTCTAAAAATTCCTGGGAAAGCCAAAACATTATTTATCTGATTAGGAAAATCACTTCTTCCGGTCGCGACAACTGCCGCATGTTTACCTGCAATTATCGGATCAATCTCAGGATTGGGGTTAGCTAAAGCAAAGACAACTGAATCTTTTGCCATTTTTTCTATATCAGCTTCTGCCAAAATATCAGGTGCGCTTACTCCAATAAATACATCGGCCCCAACTAAGGCTTCACTTAAAGTTCCAGTAAATCCTTCTTTATTTGTATTCTCAGCTATCCATTCAGAATCTATTAAATCTTGG
>Ga0208785_1000576_pt1 | contig 16440 bp, 21 predicted proteins | sample DEB08_DNA_2_FD_185499 | JGI IMG/M metagenome (GOLD analysis project Ga0208785, IMG submission 185499) | Aqueous microbial communities from the Delaware River and Bay under freshwater to marine salinity gradient to study organic matter... | ecosystem: Environmental > Aquatic > Marine > Coastal ...
ATAAAACCAGAAATATTAAAGCAAGCGGTAGAATTAAAAACAGCTAATCTTGAAGATGTATTTGATTATTACGATTACGAATTTGAAGAAAGAGAGAAACAAAGGCCAGTATTAACTTTCAAAAATTGGTATAAATTAAATTGTAAATAAATCACATATTTACTTGACAATAAAAAAAAGCATGATTATAATTAGTTATGTAATCAACTTAAATCAAAAAAACTATGAACTTTAGCCATATAGAAAATAAAACAGAGTATAACAACTGGAGAGGGGAATTAATAAAAAAGCCGATAATATTTTACTATCAAAACAATAAAAAGGTAAGAACTAAGCTAAATAATGGGGATATAACTGATTATAAAGGAAAAATAAGATATGATTATGTCAGTGGTTCAAATGTATTAATTATGTACACAACTAACAAAACTAAAAAAAGATATTTAAACAAAGTTAAATAATTATATAATATAAGAGGGAGGATAAATAAAAAACCTCCCTTCAAGCTTAAATAAAAAAACTATGAAAAATATAAAAGTAGAAAGATATGGCGTAAAAATGACAGAAATTGAAGCTATGAAGTTAGAAAAATGGATTTCTAATAATAATTATGCAATGAATACTTTGACAGAATATGAAAGAAAAGATTTTACAAAAGATATTTTAGAACATATTAGAATGAAAAAATAACTCATAAATATAAAAATAAAACTTAAATTAAAAAAACTATGAGAATTTTAACAAACTGGGAAAAACAAGAATTAAAAAATAAATTATTAGTTTTAACAGAAAACAATAACCACAACGAATCAAGGTTATTATTAACAAAGGAATTGATGCTAAATGATCTATACAATTTTTATTGCGATTGTATAGTTATATTAGATGAGACAGAGCAAAGCGAAGAAGTAAGGCAAGAATGGTTTAAAAAAAGATATATAGCGGATAAGTTTTTATGGACAATAGCACCAGATTATTATAATTGTTTTTAATAAGAAAATAAAAATAAATATTTTACTTGACACTTTAGAATTACCTGTTTATACTTAGTTCAGTAATTAATTAAATTTTAACTTAAAATAATAAAATCATGACAAATTTCACAAATTCAGAAAAAGTAATGTTATCAAGAATCGCTATTGAGATGGCGGAAAATAATATTGAACCAACACATGAGAATATTGAATTAACATTTAAAAAGATATTAAAAAGAGATAAAGAAACTTTAGAGAAAAAAGCGGATAAAGTAGCTAAACTTTTAACACCTGTGATTTGGTCAAGAGTGCAAAAGCAACAAATAGATTTAAAAGTAAATAACTATATATATAATTAACTTAAATAAAAAAAACTATGGAAAAAATAATATTGTACTCATTGCAGGCAGTAAGACCAAAAAACACAATTATTTTTTTTGATTTGATAGATTTATTTAATACTGATAGATTAGAGTCTATCAGAAATGATTGCTATTGTAAAAAAGAATTTGCAAAAGAATTAAAACAAGCTATTGACCATATAGAAATAGAACTACATCAAGGTTATTGTTCTGATTATTGCGTCTCACCTATTTTTATAAAAACTAATTTCAATGATTTTTATGACAAAACCATATTTCCCTTAGTTAAATACAAAGAACAAGGATATAAAATGAGGGAAGCTAACTTAACTTATAATTATTATTTATCAGAAGAAGAAGCACAAAAAGAAATGGATGAATTAAAAACAGATATAGAAGATTGGTTAAATGAGATAGATCAAGAAAGAGAAGAAGAAGTGCGTCAAATACCATAAAAAAAGGGGAAAATAAAAATAAATATTTTACTTGACACATAAAAACACATATTATAAACTTAATTATGTAATTAATTAAATTTTAACTTAAATAAAAAAACTATGACTAACACAAAAAAATTAAAAGAATTAAAAATAGTGGCAAAAAGACTGCTACAAAACTTCACAGTAGAAAGAATGGATAATTTTATTAGTAGATTTGAAGAAGTAACAAAAACAACGATTGACGGAACATCAAGGATATCAGTAGTTATTATTCAAAATTTAGCAAAAGATGTTTTAAAAATATATGGCAGTTCAAAGCTATAATATAAGAGGGGAGAATTAACAAACTCCCCACAATAAATAACTATGATTAAAGAAATAGATAATAGAATATCCCACATAAAAAAAATACTATTAAAAAAAGGTACAAAAACATTTTGGGGCAAGTTATGGAATAGAAGGTTGAAGAAATGGGAGGAGTTGAGAGGTAAGTTTTATCAATTAGATAATAAATAAACCATGAAAAAATACATAGAACCAGAAATGAAATACAAAATAAAAAGTAAGTTTATAATGGTTAACAATCCAGAGACTAAGACTTTGAATACAATACAAAAAGAAAACAGGGAAAAGATAAAAGTAAATGCTCCTATATCAAAAATGGTTGCCTTTGGTTGTTTAGGTTATATCATAGCTGAAATAACTACAATCGCAAAACTTTTTGAAAAAAGCATATTTGATAAATCTGACATAATTTCACTTATTATTTTGTCTATTGCCTTTGCAGGCTTTGTAATTACTGGTATTTATTCTTTTAGAGGAAAATCAGAGATTGAAAAGATTTTAGAAAATATAAGATCAAGACCCTTTGTCACAGTCACAAAAGAGGAATAAGAGATGCTAGAAAATTATTTATCAAAATCAAAAATTTAGGCTATTATGTTAAGTAGAGAGGAGAGAGGAGAGAGAATAAAAGAAGGTCAAGCCAGATCTAACAAGACAACAGGCAGACCAAAGAAAGATACAAGCGAACTTAAAAAGCAAATCCTAGATCTAAAAAATACTATGACCATCAAAGATATATCTAAAAAGTTAGGTTATAGCAGGCAGGGGATTTATTATATCTTGAATAATTAAAAATGAACATAACACTTCCCTATAATTACCAAGTAAGGGACTATCAAACGCCTTTATGGGATGCAGTAACCATAGAAGGATACAAAAGAGCAATCTATGTATGGCATAGAAGAGCAGGGAAAGACTTGTTTGGGCTTAATCTTATAATCCTTTATGCTTTAGCTGGAACACCTGGAACATACTGGCATATTTTCCCTACATACAATCAAGGCAAGAAAGCAATATGGAGTGAGTCAGATATTGAGGGACGGAAATATCTTGACTATATACCAAAAGAACTAATCAAACGCCAGAACAATCAAGAAATGAAGATTGAATTTCACAACGGTTCAGTCTATCAAATAGTAGGGTCGGATAATGTAGATGCTTTAAGGGGTGCTGGTATTAAAGGAGCTGTATTTTCAGAGTATGCAGAACAAAGACCTAGTGCTTGGGAGGTAATACAACCAATGCTTATGGCAACTGATGGTTGGGCTTTGTTTAATTTCACACCAAAAGGACATAATCATTCTTACGAGTTGTTTGAGATGGCTAAGAATAATAAAAAATGGTTCTCTCAAGTATTGACTGTTGACGATACTAAAGAACAAGTATTTACAAATGAGCAAATAGAACAGATCAAGCAAGAGTTTATACAAAGAGGAAAGACGCTAGATTTATTTAATCAAGAATATTACTGTAGCTTTAATAGTGCCATAGAGGGTGCTTATTATTCATCACAAATAAACAAAGCAAAAGAAGAGGGAAGAATTACAAACCTACCTTACGAATCAAGCTTGACAGTCGATACCTTCTGGGATTTAGGGGTAAATGATACAACGGCTATATGGTTTACTCAACAAATAGGAAACGAAGTCAGAATAATAGATTATTTGGAAGATAGCGGCAGGGGTTTAGATAGTTATATTAAAGAATTAAAAGAGAAACCATATATTTACGGAAATCACAATGCCCCACACGATATAAGAGTTAGAGAGTTTACAAGTGGTCGCTCTAGGTATGATATAGCATGGGATTTAGGTATAGCATTTGATGTAGTGCCGAATATTCCTGTTGCAGACGGAATTAACGCTGTAAGGGCGATATTTCATAAATGTATATTTGACGAGACTAAGTGTAAGAAAGGATTACTAGCATTACAAAACTATAAAAAGCAATTTGACGAAATAAGAAACTGCTTTAAAGACAAACCTCTTCATGATTGGTCAAGTAATGGGGCTGATGCTTTTAGATATTTAGCAGTAGGAATAGATGAGAAGAATTTCTTACAAAATAAAAGTCAATCAGATTATGCTATTACTTGACAATAAAACAAGTTTTACTATAATGATATTTATTTAACTTAATATTTTAATTATGGGCGGTAGTAATGTAATTAGGCAGGTAGCCAATTTAACCTCGGTAGGCATGATAGCAAAAAGAAAGAAAAAGCAAGCAAGAGAAAGAGCAAACGCAACAGCAATTAGATTAGAGCAAGAAGCAGAAGTAGCACAAAAACTCCAAGAACAAGAAGAAAAGACAGAGGTAGCTCAAGAATCAGTAAGAAAGCAAAAAGCAAGAGCAAGGCGTAGAACTATCTTTGCAGGACAACCTTTAGAGCAAAACATATTTAGAAAAACTTTAGGAGGCTAATGACTAATGCAAAAGAATTAATTAGGAAAGCCAATTCACTATCAGCCGAAAGATCAAACTTTGAAGAGGAATGGCAAGATGTGGCTGATATATTCAGACCAACAAAAGCTAACATAACTATTGATAGGTCAAAAGGCGATAAAGAAAATATAACAAGACTTTTTGAATCCGCACCAATTAACTTTGTCCATCAATTAAAATCAATTATTATTGGTGTATTCTTCAATAGATCAATCAAACCTATATCAATAACAGCTAAATCAGAAGATATAAACGAAGATCAAGAAGTAAAAGACTGGATAAGTGAATTTACTGATATGATTCTGAAAACTATGTTTGACCCCAAAACAGGTTTTGAAAGAGCTTTAAGTGAAGCGGTGGCAGATGATATAGTATTCGGAACAATAGCAACATTAATTGAAGAGGGTAAGAAATCACCTATTAAATATCATACTTTAGATATTAAGAATTTCTTAATTGCTGAAAATGATGAAGGTGATGTTGATTATGTAGTTATTAAAGATAAAATGACTGCAAAGCAGATGATCCAGAAATGGGGAGAGGAGAATGTACACGAAAAGGTAAAAAAGGCTTTTGATAAAGACCCCTTTACAGAATTTCCAGTACAATTACACATCTTACCAAGAGAAGAAAGAGATAAAAACAAAATAGATAAGTTAAATAAAAAAATAGCAGGTTTTTGGATAGATGAAAAACACCAACTTATAATTGAAGAATTAGGGTGGAATTCTATGCCAGTAGCTATCGGAAGAAGCGAGAAAGCAACAGGAGAGATTTACGGAACTTCAAGGGGTATGATAGCATTGGCAGATGGTAGGCAGATAAACCAGATGTCAAGACAATTAAACGAAGCAACAGAAAAAACATTAAACCCTCCTTTAAATGTAAATGCTACATATTCTAAAAGAATCAACTTGAAACCTGGTGCATTAAATAGACCAGATGCGAAGGCACTGCCAGCAGGAAGAACGCCTATTGAACAAATCTTAACCATTGGTAATATTCCACTAACTCAAGACTTAATCCAAAGAAAGGAACAAAACATAAGAGAAATATTTTTCTTAGATAAGTTAAAAATCTTTGACGATCCAAGAGCAACAGCAACGCAAATCTTAGAACTAAGAGCAGAAACATTTAGAATAATGGGCGACTTTATTTTTGGTATTGTAGATTACACAGAGCAGATATTAACTAGAACTTTTGATATTCTATTTAATAAAATCTATATGCAAAATGCAGATGGTCAATTCATAATCAAGGATAATACTTTATTTGATAAAGAAATACCATCAGTGTTATTAGAAAATCCAGAACTAAAAATTAATTATCAAAATCCAATTACTCAATCGCAAAAATTAAACGAATCAGCATCTATTGAAAAACTACTAGCAGGAGTTATGAATCTTGCACAAGTAAACCCAGAGATATTAGATAATATTGATTTTGACAAGGTAGTTAGTAAGTCAGCAGATATTTTAGGAATTGATCCAGATATAATTAAAAATCCTGTTTTAGTAAAAAGGGAAAGAGAGCAACGACAGGAACAATCCCAAGAGCAACAGCAATTAGAACAAGAGGCTCAAGCGGTGGATACTGCTAGTAAAGCAAAACAATCGCAATTAATATGACCGAAGAACAGCTAAATAAAATATTCCAACAAGCATTTGAAACAGAAAACGGAAAGATTGTTTTAGAAAACTTACAAAGAGTAATACTAGAAACAACCCCCTTTTCTCAAAGGGCAGAAGATACCACTACCGATTCCTTACTTCGTGATGGAGCAAGGGAATTATATAATTATATCCTTTCTAGAGTTAGAGAGGAAATAACAAACAATTAATTTACTATGACCGACCAAATAGAAAATACAGAAAGCGTAGAGACTGCACCAGTTGAAACAAACAATGAAACAGTTAATGAAACAAGTTTTATTGACCAGATAACAGATGAAGAAATAAAAAATTCAAAATCATTATCTAACTTTAAAGATATAAATGGACTAGCAAAAAGCTATATAAACCTAGAAAAGAAACTAGGATCACCTAAAGAGCCAGAGACTTTTTCACCAGAAGATTATTCTTATGAATTACCAGAGAATTACAAAGCTAATGATGATTTATTAAATCCTATAAAAGAGAAAGCGATTGAATTAGGAGTAAAACCAGAAGCATTTAAACAGCTAGTAGAAACCTTTACAGCTAAAGAAAGCGAGTTATTAAATAATATGCAAGCAGAATCAGATGCTAAAATTACTGAAATGCAAGAGGGTTTAAAAAAGGAATGGGGATCAGCTTATGACCATAATCTAAAAGAAGCAGAAAACACTTTTCAAAGATTCGCATCAGAGAGCGATCAAGAGGCTTTTGCCAATCTTCCACCAGAGGGGCAGTTTGCAGTTGCTAAAATTATGCACAATGTGGGAAAGCAGATTGCAGAACCAACACAAGGAAGTATAGGAAGTCAAAAAACAACCTTGACAAAAGAAAATGCTTTAACTAAAATAAATGAAATTAGAATGTCTAAAGATTTAGACCCTAATACAAAAGAAAGAGAGCTTGCAAAATTATATCCTATTGCTTATGCAGATCAGTCAGCAGAATCATTAGGGATAGTTTCTAGCTTTTCTTCTTTTTAAGATGATTGTCCATATAAGTAAGAGGTAGCTCTTGAGTCTTTGAAAATTGATGGGTAGCAATTTGAGATGCGAATAATCGCAATTTAAATGTTATTTAATTAATTTCAAAGACTCAAACAATGTCAAATACTCAAAATCAAATTCATGTAAAACAGTTTAAGGACGATATTATCCAGGCTGTACAACAAAACAATGTCCGTTTAGACGGAACAGTAAGAAGAAAAGAATCTGTGAAAGCAGAAGAATTCTTTTTTCATAAACTAGGTTCTTTAAACTTAGAAGAAAAGATTGGTAGAAATCCAGAAACTCCTTATTTAGATCCTATTCATTCAAGAAGAAAGATGACACCAGCACCTTTTCACGGCTCTTTATTTATTGATGATTTCGATACCGCTAGATCGACCATTTCTGGTTTAGAAAGTGATTATATGAAAGCATTATTAAATGCTGCCAAAAGGAAGAAAGATGATGTAATTATCGCTGCCGCAACTGGTAAAGCATTTGAAGGTAAAGATGGTAATGTTGCAGTTAACTTCCCTAGCTCTCAAGTCGTCCCAACTCCTGCTTCTGGCTTAACTGCTGATAGAATCCTTAATGGTCGTGAGATCATTAGATCGGCTGATGTTGATCCAGATGAGAAGCTATATTGTGTTTTAACAGCTAAACAACATAGACAGTTAGAAGATGATAATAAAATTATCAATAGGGACTTTACAACGGGTGCGGTACTAGATAAAGGCATTATCGGTGTATGGAACAATATTAACTTCATCTTATCAGAAAGATTACTTCTTGACTCAAATGGAGATAGAGATGTTTTACTTTATACTGAAAACGCTTTAGGCTTCGCAATGGCAAATGATATTACAATGAAAGTTGGTGAAAATGTCGAGAGATCATTCACTAAAACAATGTATATCAAATTAGACATTGGAGCGACTAGAGTAGAGGACGAAAAAATCGTTCGTATTCCTTGCACAGAATCTTAATATTAACTTTAAATAAAATAAAATTATGGCTATTGTAAACAAAAAAGGAACAATAAACCTTGATGGCTTAGATCAAGATACTTTGATTATGCCAAATGCTAAAACTTCAAAAGGTATTATTAGAACTTCTATTGATACCCTAGAAATTAACGCAACTGACGATGACACTTCAACTTATCGAATCGCCAGAATCCCGTCTAATGCTGTATTAACAGACATTACCATTAAAAACGATGCTATCACAGGAGGTACAGATTTTTTCTTAGGCTTCTATGATATTGATGAGGGTGTAGCTATTGATGCTAATGCATTACTTGGTACAACTTCTTTAGCTTCGGCAGGCTCTATTGATGGATTAGGTTCTATTGATATTGCTAATATTGGTAAAGAGGTTTGGGAGTTAGCTGGACTAACAGAAGACCCTCACAAATTAGTTGATATAGTTTTGACTGGTAATACAGTTGGAACTGCATCAGGTACTGTAACAGGTATTGTAAAATATACCCTATAACAAAGCAGGGGGAGAAATCCCCCTCAATTTTTTTATTATGTCTGTATCAAAAACTTCTATTTGTAATAAAGCATTAAGAAAATTAGGAGCTAAGGCTTTAATAAACATTGATACAGATACTTCACCAGAAGCCACTCTATGCAAAGCAAGCTATGATACGGTTCTTTTAGAGGTTCTAAGGATGCACAACTGGAACTTTGCCATATTCCGTCAATCATTAAATTTAGATGCATCTGGCACTCCTGTGTTTCAATATACAAACAGATTTATATTACCAACAATTCCAATCTTTATAAAATTACTTTCGGTAGAAAATGATATTGATTTTAAACTAGAAAATAATTTCCTTGTTACAAATGAACCAACTGTAAATATTAGATTTATTGGTAAAGAAACAGACCCTAATAAATATGATTCTTTATTCATAGAGGCTTTTTCTTCAAAATTAGCTTATGAGATAGCTTACTCTTTGACTTCTGATGAAACTAGAACAGCTAGAATTAAACAAGATTTTATAGAAACATTATCTCTAGCGAGAGAAAGAGACAACCAAGAGGATAATGATATAGCAGACACTTCTAGTTCTTTTAGTGCTTCAAGGGTGACTGGCTTTAATTTTGGCAATAATATTAATGGTATAACTTTTTCATAATGCCTAGAGCTTCGGAGATAAGAACAAACTTTACAGCAGGAGAGTTAAGCACATTAATAAACTCAAGAACGCAATTTCAGAGGTATTTTAATGGTTCAGAAACTCTTGAGAATTGGGTAGTATTAACACAAGGACCAATATTTCGTAGAAAAGGTTTTAGATTTCTAGCGGAAGTAAAAGACTCAACTAAAAGAACTAGACTCATTCCCTTTGAATTTAGCACAGTGCAAACTTACACAATCGAATTAGGAGCAGGTTATTTACGCTTCTTCTCTGCTCAAGGGCAAGTTTTAGATAGTGGTTCAAATATATTAGAAATATCCAATCCTTATTTAGAATCAGAACTATTTGATATTAAGTTTGTACAAGATAGTGATGTAATTTACATGGTACATCCAAACCACCCTATTCAAAAATTAATTAGGGTAGCATCTAATAACTTTACATTAAATCCAGTAGATTTAGTAAGAGGTCCATATAGAGACGAGAATATAATATCAACAGACGAAGTAAGATTGACAGGTAACGGATGGTCAGAAGGTGCAACATTAACCTTAACAGCATCAGGTGGCCATACACCTTTTACTTCTAATCATGTAGGGGGGTTATGGAAAGTAAAAAGTGGCACAGATATTGCTCATGTAAAAATAACTGGGTTTACTAGCTCAACAGTAGTGACAGTAGTAGCTCAAAACGATGTACCTCAAAGCCTACACAATACTGCAAGCTTTAACTGGTCGGAAGGTGAGTTTAGTAATGCTAGAGGCTTTGCAGGTGCGATCACCTTCCACGAACAAAGAATGGTATTAGCAGGCAGTCAAAGGGTTTGGTTTTCTAAATCCAATGCAGATTATGAGAATTTCGAAGTAGGAACGAATTCCGATGACCCTTTTGCGATAACAATCGCATCACAAAGAGGAGATCCGATAAGGTGGTTATTTTCTGATCAAGCTCTATTTGTAGGTACTGCTGGCTCAATATTTAGAATTATAAGCTCAAGAAATAGCCCCGCCTTAGCACCAGATGATATAGATGCAAAAAGGCAAATATCTTATGGTTGCTCCAACATTCAACCTGAATTAGTAGGACAATCTCCTATTTATATGCAGAAGAACAATAAAACAGCAAGATTAATTACTTTTGATATTGATATTGATAAATACAAGGCAATAGATATTACTGTTGATTCTGACCATATAACAGATGGGGGCATTACCTCTTTTGAATATCAGCAAATTCCACTATCTTCATTATGGACAGTAAGAACAGACGGACAAATCGCAAGATTAACACTAGAACAAGATCAGCAAGTGCAGGCATGGTCAAGATATGTTACGCAAGGAAACTTTGAATCAGTGGCAATAGTTAGTGATGCAGAAGATAATGATGAAATTTACGCAATAGTAAAACGAACTATAAATGGAGTAGTTAAAAGGTTTGTAGAAGTGCAAGAGCCTAATTATAAAGTAGATAATTTAAATCGTTTCTATGTTGATTCTGGACTTAGTTATAATGGCACACAATCAAGTACAATAACTATATCAGGAAATACATTTACAGCAGATTCTTCTACTTTCCAATCTGGCGATATAGGAAAAGAAATTCACCAATTAATAGGTAAAGGCAGAGCAAAAATAACAGGGTTTACAGACTCTCAAAATGTAACTGTCAGCATAATAGAAACTTTCTCTAGTGCAACATTACTACCTAATGAATGGGCTATTGCTATTAAAAATATAACTGGATCAGAACATTTAGAGGGCGAAACAGTAGCTATTAATTCAGATGGTGCAACAGTACCAAGTAAAATTGTTAGTGGTGGAGAAGTAGAAATTGATAGTGCAGGATCAATTATCCATATTGGATTGCCTTATTCTTCTAAGCAAAAGAATATGCCTATTGAATCCTTAGCTTTAAGTGGCATGATAGGAACATCACAACATAAAGACAAAAGAATTCACGAGATAGTAGTTAGATTTGCAGATACGTTAGGAGGGAAAATAATTGATGGGGCAGGTAATGAAGTTATTATTCCTGCTAGGAGTCTAAATAACAATATGAATGAAGCACCTCCTTTATTTAACGGAGATCAAGAAATAAAAGTTGCCACAGGTTGGGATAAGTTGGGTCAAATTGAAATTATCCAAGATGAACCACAACCTATGACAATTAAAAGTATAACTTATAAAGTAACTATAAATGATAAATAAAAAGTTTAACATCGCACATATAGACTTAATAAATACCAAAATAGATTATCCTAGTTTAGATGTTTTAAAAGAAGAAGTTTATCCTTTAGACTGTGACGAAGCTAAAACTTATATCATAGATGATAAGATAATATTTGCTTGCGGTATAAAGTGGGTTAGGCAAGGAGTGGGGCATTGTTGGGTAATTCCTAGTGTTTATGTTGATAAATACCCTAAAGGCTTTTATATTGAGATTAACAAACTATTAAATGAATATTCTAAAAAAATGAATCTTCATAGAATACAAACTACAATTACAGATGATTTTGTGAATTGGATTGAAAAGTTAGGTTTTCATCGTGAATCAGTGTTAGAAAAAATAACATTTGACAAGAAAGATGAATATATGTATGTAAAATTCTTTTAATATGGCAACAGGTGCAGTAATAGCAGGAACAGCGATTGCAGGAGGCGGACAGATATTTGGAGGCATACAAGCTAAAAAACAATCTAAACGCCAAGCTAGAGCCTTACAACAACAAGCGGCTTTCCAAAGAGAGCAAGCACAACTAGAAAGAGAGTTAGGAGAATTTGATGCATTACAACAATCAAGAGCATTTGATAAATTAATGGGTCGCCAAAGACTATCTTTTGCAGCAAGTGGCGTAAAATTAGAAGGTTCACCATTAGACATATTAGATGAAAGTTTAAGAGATAAAGAAGAGACTATTGAGAATATAAGAACACTTGCAGAAAGTAGAGCAAGAGCATTAGAATTTGGAGCTGGTCAATTAGGGCAACAAGCAAGAGATACTAGAAGAGCAGGAAGAAATGCTTTGATAGGGTCAATATTTGGTGCGTTTGGCACAGGTTTACAAGGAGCATCGAAAGTGGGTGCTTTTAAAGCAGGTAGATAATGGTGAAAATTCCAACAAGTCCAGGAGTACAAGCAAGACCACAACAGGTAACACCTACGGTCAGACAGCCAGTAGATACAGGTGAGCGATTTATTGCTCAAGGTATTACTCAATTAGGTTCAGCAATAGCAGGAATAGGGCAACAAGCTATGATCCAAGAACAGCGAGATCAAGAGGCGTTTAATGCAAGTCAAGTTTTACAATATAAAAACCAATTAAGACGATTTGACAATCAAGAAAAGATCGCTTTAAGCGAAGAGGGGGCGAATCAAGATGTAATTACCAAGAGTAAACAAGATATATTAGATAGAAGAAAATTATTTACTGACGAATTAAAACAACAATTCGGAGGCAATAAGCAAATTCAAGCATTAATAGAAAGGGAAAGTCAATCAAGTTTAATAGATTTAGAATTTAATATTGATAAAGATTTATCCAGAAAAAGAAAAACTTATGGAGAGAATCAATTTTACGGTTCTGTGTCAGATTTAAGAGATGATTTTGAGAACGCACAATCACCAGAAGAATTAGCAAGTATAGCCAACGAATTACAAACCTTACAAGCCACAGCATTAAATGCTGGCATAGTAGATATGAGAGACATTGAAAGGCTAGAAAAGGATTTTAAAAAAATAAGAAAAGAAAGAGAGCAAGAAGCTTTACAAGAAGCAACCTTTATAAATGCCACACAAGGAAAGTTACTTCTTGATTCGACAGATAAAAATGATAGAAAAGTAATAAATAAAGGCTTTGAAAAATACAGAGAATTAACAGATGATCCAGAAGGTTTAGCAAGAGATATTTCTGTAAATACTGGTATAGTGCCAGATATATATAAAAAAAGTTTAAATTCAATGTTATTTGTAGGTAATCCAGATAGAAAAATTGAATCAGCAAACGAAATAATAAATTTAATTAGAGAAAATCCAACTTTAGAAAGACAATTTAACGAAAAGACAAAAGCATTTGCACAAGCTATTGAAAGTAGAATAAATGTAGGTTTAAGTAGTGAAGAAGTTGTTAAATTTGCAGAAGATGAAATAAATAAAAACAAAGACAAAAATAAGATAATAAGACAGCAAGAATTTGAGTTAGATTATTCAAAAGAGGGAAAAAAATTTATTGAAACAATAAATGATATAACTGATGAAATAAAAGATAAGTCAGGAATATTTTTTGAAGCAGAAGCACCAAAAGAAATGGCTTTTGATGTTTTAACAATAGCAAAAGATTATTATATTAATAATGGTTCAGATATAGATGATGCAATAGAACTTGCAAAAGAAAAAGTAAAATCAAGATGGGCTATTACAAATATAGGTGGCGAAAGATATCAAAAGTTTGCACCAGAAGCGGAATATCCACAGATGACAAGTAAAGAGCTAGGGCAACAAGCAAGAAATCTTGCAGGAAAATATTTATTAGATAAATCAGTAATAAAAAATAATATTAAAGCTGTTATAATACCAGATAGCTTGAACACGAATAAACCTAGTTATAATTTACTTATAGAAGATGAATTTGGTAAAATAGATAATATTAGAGATGAAAGCAATAAGCCAGTAGTTTGGACTCCTGATATTACAAAAACAGAAAGATACAAGGAAGCACCAAAAGAAACAAGAGAATCTTTAAATGAATTAAGTAAGAAAGAATTTATAAAACAAGATAGAGCTAATAAAAAACAAAGAGAAGAGAATAGAAAAAGACTTCAAAAACTACACATACAATATAGATGAGTTATTTTAAAGATATTGAGTTTTTACAGCAACAACAACAGGAAAAGCCTAAAATAATTAACCAGCCTATAAAACAAGAAGAGCCTAAAAAGGGTGCTTTACAATCTTTTAAAGATGAATTTATTTTACAAAATACAATTACCTCAACATTAAATAATTATTTAGCAGGTAATATAGAAGATCAAGAAGAAGATATAAATTATGATATAGGAGGTAAACTAATAGGAACTAAATATGAGCCTTATGCAGATAGCTTTATAGGTAAAGTTTATAATGATGCACAATTTAATAATATAGCCACTAAAATAGATAGAGAATTAGAATTACGAGAAAATAACGATCCAGTATGGGGTACTGTCGGAGCAATAGCAGGAGGGGTATTAGATCCTATCAATTTAATTCCTATTGGTGGTACAGCTTATAAAACATTTAAAACTGGTAAAACATTAAAAGGAGCAATTAGAGGTGCAGAAATTGGAGCTGTAACCGAAGCGGCAACTGAAACAATATTACAATCACAACAAGAAACTAGAACAATGGAGGAATCAGTCATTAATGTTGCTGGTGGTGTTGTATTAGGTGGGCTTGTAGGTGGATTAGCAGGTAAATTTTCAAAAGTAGAATTTGAAGAATTAAGTCAGAGACTAGAAAAAGACTTGCAGAAGCCAGATGAGGATTTCGTACCTTTAACTATGCAGGAAAGAGAAACCACTTTAGAACAAGAGACTATTGCAGGAGGTGCAGGAATAAAGGGGTTAGTTAAATCAACAGCTTTTATAAATCCAATATTAAGAACATTCGAAAACTCGCCGTCTTTAAAAGTAAGAAAAACATTACCTAAATTAGTAAGAAATAATGTATTTTTAACAAAAAATGAAGAGGGTATAAGAACGGATGCTTCAGCAGAAATAGCGATAAAAAAATATGATGCAGGGTTAGGAACAGCAATAGAAGGTGCAGTAAATAATTATAAACAATATGCGAAACAAAAAGGAGTAGGTGGGGGGAAAAGATTTTTTAACATAGGTATAGATAAGTTTTATGATGAAGTGTCTCTAGCGATGATTAGAGGCGATAAATCAGATATTCCAGAAGTAGAAGCAACAGCAAGACTTTTTAGAAAAGAGGTATTTGACCCATTAAAAGAAGAAGCTATTGAACAGGGTTTATTACCTCGTGATGTTAAGGTTGAAACAGCAACCTCTTATTTAATGAGAAAATACAACACAGAAAAAATTATCTCACAAGAAAAAGATTTTAAAGATATAATAAGAAAAGGTGCAAAAGAAAGATTGATACCGCAATTACAAGGTAAACTTAGAAGAAAAGAGGAAGCTATAATTAGTCAAGTAGGAGAAATAAACACAAGAATTGCAGAAATAGAAGATAAAATATCTAAAACTAAAAAAGCCAAATTAGAAGAAGTAAGAAAAGGGGCGGTAAAAAATTTTACTAACGATGAATTGTTTTCTTATTTGCAATCTTACAAAGAAGCTAAGAAAACATTAAGAACAACAAAACCAAAATCAATACTTCAATATTTAAAACAAAACGGTGGAGTTTATGACGATAGAGGGGAACTTGCTAATATGGGGATAACAAACAAAACTCACATTGGATTATTAAGGAAGCAAGCTATATCAACAAACACAATTAAAAATGAAAATGGGGAAATCCAAAAAATAAACAAAGATATTACTTTAGATAGTGCTGCACAAAGATTGTGGGAAGAGGGTTATTTTCCAGAACATATAGAAAGACCAGAGGTCAATGATTTATTAGAAGCTATTGATGATGAGTTAAGGGGTAATTCTAGATTTAGTGAGTTTGATATGGAAAAAGTGGTAGAGATAGAGGTTGCAAACAATGTATTTCAAGAGTTAGACGAATTAGGGATAGATATAGAAAAAATTATAGAAGCTGAAAAAATAGGAAAAAGTGGGGGAGTAGAGGTAGTGAATGTAAAAACTGAAAAAACAGACTTAATTACTAATAAAATAACAACAAAAACAATAAGAAGGCAATTGTCAAACTCAATAGCGAAAAATGAATTATTTAAACTTAAAGCAAAAAAACAAAGATTAGAAAAGTTATTTGAAGATCAAAAAAGTAAAAATCAAATTTTATTTGGTAAACAAATTGACGATACAAAACTAAAAGATATTGATTCACAAATTGCAAAAGCAACTGACCCAGAAGAATTGGCAAGATTACAAAATTTTAGATCAGTAATTGAAAAAGG
>Ga0208785_1000583_pt1 | contig 16330 bp, 17 predicted proteins | sample DEB08_DNA_2_FD_185499 | JGI IMG/M metagenome (GOLD analysis project Ga0208785, IMG submission 185499) | Aqueous microbial communities from the Delaware River and Bay under freshwater to marine salinity gradient to study organic matter... | ecosystem: Environmental > Aquatic > Marine > Coastal ...
AATAAGACCCAAAGAGGCCGACATGTTATCAAAGCCATTTGGTTATATGTCTTTGAAAGAGCTGAAGGATAGAGTTTTGAGGCCACCAAGATCACAAAGAAAAAAGAAAGAGAGTGAAAATGATGACTAATAGAAATTATGAGAGAGAATATGACCGAATCGCATCTTCAAGAATGAGAACTACAAACGGAGGTTTCCCTCTTCATATTGCTTTAGGCCAGCCTGAAAGTATAAGGTTTAGATGGAGATTGAAACGAATGGGGGTTGAATGTGAAGACCTGGTTGAATTAATTGATTCTATTGCCTATCAAAAATCACTATTGAATCAAAGTATGGGTGTGAGGTTTGCCACTGTAAAAAGAAAACAATCGAAATCAAAAGTTTGGGGTTCAAAACCTAAATAATAATTTTTAATTTCAATTATTATTATATACTAAGGCTATTGTGGGCGTAATATTGGCAATAACCAATAGGGGAGGAAAAAATGCCAACAATAAGAAAAACAAAGATAACAAACAATAATGAAGACACATGGATGAATGCTAGCACATATTTTGAAAATGGAGATGGAACACGATACCTATTTCATTTCATGCCTGCTAGACATGGAGGTATATACATAATTGCAAATGAAACAGAAGTGTATAGATATCATGGTAATGCAGACATAAAATTCCTGTGCGGAAATCACAATAAATACACAGAAAAAGCAGTATTGCAATTAATCCAACTAGCAGGTTATGACGAAATATGGAGAGATTACCTATGATAGCAATTTGCACTGAATGTAGTAGGGCTATGAACGTTGAAGAAACTGATAAATTCATTTTTGTTGAATGTAAATATTGTTTAGCTGAAGAAGTAAAGTGTTCAAATTTTGTTAGTGCAAAATTTTTGAAGGAGTGGGCTTAATTATGCCTACAAAATCTAAAATTCAATTATTAGTTGAAGTGATGGGGGATGATGAATTAAATTCTCATGAGATTCAACAAAGATATCAAAAGGTTTCTAAATATGGAATGTCTATACATCAGCTAAGTAATTTTTTAAGAATGAAAAAACCTTTTCAAAGAATTGGTAAAACTGAAGTTCAACTATTAACTCGAAAAAAGAAAGGATATACTCTTTGGCGTGTTAATCCTGAATGGAGGGATAAACAATGAGGTCAAAGGGATTAATACCCAGGTTTATTAAAATCATTAAAGATAATCAACTTGAAAGATTTACATGCCACACTATTCATGATCTCTATAATGAAAAATATAGGGGTTCAAGCACTACAATAATTCAAACAACCGCTATTTTAAGATGCTATAAACAATTTAATCATATTGGTGAAACTAAAGTAAATCAAAAACCTTGTTTTGTTTATTCTCTCGAAGGAGGCCTGGCATGAATGGCTTGGCTCTATTTGCCGGTGTCGGTGGGCTTGAACTCGGTATCAAACAACTCATCCCTTCAAGCCGAATCATTTGTTATGTCGAGGGGGAAGCGTTTAGCTCATCAGTCCTTGTGTCGAAAATGGAAGAAGGAATCTTACATGAAGCTCCTATATGGTCTGATGTTAGAACCTTCAACGGCTCAATCTTTAGTGGAAAGGTGGATTTTATCAGTGCCGGATTCCCTTGTCAACCTTGGAGTGTCGCCGGAAAGCAAAAAGGAATTGAAGATGAACGCTGGCTCTGGGATGATATTGAAAGGATCATTTGCGACGTTCGACCGAATTTCGTCTTCTTGGAGAACGTTTCAAACTTCATTAATGGGGGAATTGATGCCGTTCTCGGAACCCTGGCCAAATTCGGGTTCAATGCTGAATATGGTTGTCTTAAAGTGTCCGAAGTTGGCGGAAACCATCACAGAAACAGATTCTTCTTATTTGCATACAGTGCCGAAGGAGGGCGTATTATGGCCGACACCAACGGCTTCAGAAGCCCAGAAAGCGGGGAAATATGCCAAAGGTCAAATGGGAAAGAGTTTGAGTGCGATGGCGAAAAGGGGGGAATTATTCAATACTCCAACCGCTTCAGACGGACACAACTCCACGCTCCCTCCATCCCAAGCGAATTGGGATTCATTACCAGGGGATATGATACGCCTGGGAGAAGCGAGGCCTGGTGGAGTGTTGAACCCTCAGTTTGTAGAGTGGTTGATGGGGTGGCCGATAGGGTGGACCGACTTAGAGCATGTGGGAACGGAGTCGTTCCTTATCAGGCATATAGAGCATATTCTGAACTCATCGAAAGAGCTATCAAAAGGAGGCATTTGATTGACCCTTAGATGTCCAGCTTGTAAAAAATTAACATTAATAATGAAACTATATGATAGAAGAACAACTAATGATTTAAACGGCAATTTTAGAGAGAGGGCCGTTTATCTTTGTTCAAATTGTAGGTTTATGGAGGTTATAGGATGAACGTTAAAGAATTAAAATCAATGTTGAATAATGATCCCGAATTAAATAAAATACTCAATAATATGAATGAAGGTAAAGATAAAGAATGGATTGAGAAGGCTTATTTTACATTATCAAAACTTGGGCCTGGTTGGGGAGAATTTACCACATGTGATTTATGGATTGGACTTCATAGGTTGAAAATTGATGACCCTGAAGAACCTCGGTCAATGGCCGTTGTAATTACTAAAGCAAAAAGTAACGGTTTGATAAGATCAACTAATAAGTGGACTAAATCACCAAGACCGATTAATCATTCAAGACCTGTTCGTATTTGGGAGTGGGTTCAATGACTTCTTTACCCTGGAAGCGAGGCGATGGACATTTCATGCTATCGGCTTCAATGCCTTTGATATTACAACCTATAATTAAGAAACTAAGAGAAGAAAGGCAACTTTCTAAGGTATTAAGCGAGTTTTTATGGTTAAGGTATGGCGATAAAGATCTCCAAGAAAAAGAGGGCGAGTTGGCTATTCTGGAAACTCAACAAATAGCAATCAAAGAAAGAATGCAACAATTAAAACAAGAAAAACAAGAAGTAATTGAAATTCAAAATAAACAAATAAAATTAGAAAGATTGACACAAGATATTAATAGATTTAAACCAGCATTTAATATGATTAAAAATAATAAAAATTGGAGATATAAAACCGATGTTGTAACAATTAAATTCAGACCATTAGCTGAAGAAGTTTTGAAAGATTTTGAAAATGATGATTCTTTTATTCAGGCTTTCAAAGATTGGGAAATTCAGAGAGTCGAGTTAATCAAGGAAATAGGAAAGGAGGTTAAGATTAATTAATTAATTAATTAATTAATTTATATTATATTATATTATATTATATTATATTATTATATTATTATTATTATTATTATTATTATAGGAGTGAAAAAAATATGTTAAGCGGAAAGAAATCAAGAAAAAATGAAGTAGTTAGAGGTTTAGTTTTACTAATCCTTCATGAGCAAGGTGCAAAGTCCATAAGTGATCTTATGCTTGAATTAGAGCTTAGGGGTAAAAGGTTCAATCAAACTAAAGCCCTGGGTCAAGTTTTGAGAGTAATGGTATCAAAAGGAACTATAATGAGAACCTCTGAATATCCTAATCCTATCTATGAAATCAAATTTAATCCCCCTAAAGGGGGGATTAACTCAAAATGATTGAACAATTCTCTTTATAGGCTATTCGTTAATGCGTTAGAAGTAATGGCGACCCTATGGACTCAAATCCGTAATTTATCAGCGACTGTATTAGTGTTAAGTGCTTTGTTCTTTGTGCTAAGTATAGGATTAGGAACAACTTATGACGTAGTATTTGACCCTGAAACGGTTGAAGCAAACGCCCTGGCACTACCAAGTGACCCAACCAATCAAACTTTGATTGATGCTAATGAAGCGGTTGAAGCATTTGGCGGAGATATTGATTTCGTTGAAAGAATTGGCGTTCTTGGAATGGTTTTAATTGCTCTTTCACCTCTCGGACTTGGAGCTGTAAAGTATAGAGGCAACGGCGCTAAGATTATTGACCAGGCCGTTCAATATGCGGTTCCTATCGTGGCTTTGATTGCTTTCATAACTCTTAGTGATGCAATAATGGAAGTTATCAACGGAGATCGCGTATGGGCTAACTTTAACGATGCAACCAACGCATGGGTTCTTGGTAACGCTATGGCCGTAGTTTCTGGTATTGCTTCCTTCCTAAAAGGTAGGGAATGAACCCCTAATAACGGGGGTTAAAAAATGAGGTCAAAGTCAAAGGCGACTACGGCAAGTATTATTCTGTTAGTCGTCTTTGCTTTGGCTTTAGTTGGGGGAGAGAGTGTTCAACCACCTATGCCAATTTGTAGCGATGGAATTGATAACGATAATGACGGATTTGCTGACGATTTAGACTTAAATTGTAGGTATATCACGCCTTCATTTGATGTTTATTGCCCGAATTGGAATAATGAAACAACCTCCCCTAATAGTTTCAGTGAATGTGACGGAAATTAGGGGGTAAAATATGAAAGAAATTCCAAAAAGAGAAGGACAAAAACTCCAGGGAACAACCCCTTCAGTTTTTGCTTTAGCATTTTTAATAATTGGTGTTCCTTTGATATCATCATTGATTGTTGAATATGCAATATACCTGGGTGATGAAGAAAGGTATTATTCAAGCGTTTCAAGAAGTGATTCATTATTAGGTGATTTTCCTCAATATCGTCAATCTGGCAACGGCCCTGATTCTCTTTGTAATTCTCAAAACCCTCTCGGAGTTTCAGATATTGCTTGTATAGCTACCCCTGATATTGCGGACGTTCTTGAACATGACCAGCAAACAACTACTCATGGTAATGAAACAAGACGACATTTTACAATGCCATCATGCACAAATATCACTTTGGGTAATTGTGGTTCAAGTGGTTATATTATCGATTATAATTTTACGAATAGATATGATGAACAATTATCAAACAAAATGTTCTCAATTTTTCAATTTAATGTTACTAATGAACAACAAGTCGCATGTCAAACAGGCTTAACAAGCGGAGAGTCCAGGCTTGATTATAAAGTAAGATTCGCAATTTGGGAAAGAGATCCTTTATTTTGGGGGACTTCAATATGGACTTTTGGTTATGAGCGAGAATTTGTTGAATTTGATGGAAATTATTTATTCAACTCTTCATTTGTTACCTTTAAAGGAACAACTTTCGATTTATGCCGAATTACAATAAATTTTGAACATATTTTATCATTTGTTGAGCTGGATGAAATGACCAATTTATTCAATAATTTTGATAATGATAGAAATGAAACTTTCGGGATATTTATGACGGTTGAAATAAATAATTTAAGAAATGAAAAAGGTTATTCTTGGGATTCAACTTCATATTATAACCCATTTGAAATGTCTTCAACGTTTTCTTCAGATACCTGGTTATTTATTGATTTTGAATTAGTTGAATTAGATGCCGTTAATACATTTTTAAAATTCGGTGTGTTCTTTATGGGAGCTGGATTCTGGCTTATTGGAATTGCTTCAACCCCTTATTGGGACCCATTCATTAAGAAGGTGAAAAAATGAGTTTGACGCTTTATTTGACCGTTGCGATTGTAACTATGGCCGGTTTTCATTGGGCGAGTGCAAAATCAATGTTACAAACAAAAACAAAACGAACTATATTTGGCACAAGTTTAGGGGCTGGCTCTTATGGAATTTTTTCGGAATGGACTCAAACTTTAGATATATTAGACGCATCGATTGAAGGCAGGTTAGGATTCTATGGTTTTGTTTTTGCTTCAGGTTTTTTTGCATTAGTTGGAATATGGGGTTGGAATTTATTCACAACTCGTAAATTTTTGGTTAGGTGATATTTATTTCAGATAATGTGATTGTTAATATTGAAAATACATCAACTCCTTCTTCGAGTGGTGGATTAATACCTGGTCAAGGAATTATTGAAACTTTCTTAAAATATGCTTTAATTATAGCTGTAATATTTGGAATATTATTTTTGATAGTTTCAACTTATCTATTAATTGATAATATTGAATGGATCACTACATCATTAACAACCGGCTTTATTGGTTGGCTAAATCCTTTTGATGATCCTACGGATGATTTAGGCCCTGGTGAAATAGTTGAACAAGGTGTAGTTAGAATACCTATAATCGGGCCGATTATCCGTATTTTTAGAGGATTTTAAGAAAGGGTGAATATTATGTGTAAAAGGGGAGAAATTGTATGGAGTTTAAGTATAAATTGTTAATTCATGGGTTAGTTTTGGCCATCATTGTCATTATCTCCCCAATGGCAACGGCCACTAACCCTCCCTGTTTAGTGTATAGTTATACAACGGCTCAAAACGAGCCTCATTATTCATTAATTCAGAATGATTCTTATGTTTTTGGTAATCAATTAACAATTATTTCAAGTTGTAATAACACTGAATTATATTTGAATAATAATTTATTTGGAATTACTGAAGGTAATAGCTTAAACGCTTATATTAGTCAAGGTGAACATAATTTATCAATAATATCAGGCGGACAAATTTTTAATTTTACAAATATCTATTTTATTGAAGGAGGACAATTGAACAATATTGTTAATCAATTACCAAATGAATATAATCCAAATTCGATAAAAATAAATCCAGGCGAAATAGATTCAATAGAGTTAATGAGTGGAATCGGTGCAATTATATTGAGTTGGTTTATCGTGACGTTTATTTTATGGAATATAATCAATAAATATCATCAAAAGAATTTTTGTGAAGAGGTTATGTCATGAATGATAATCCCCCTATTCAATATAATCAAAAGTATGGCCGGACTTGGGTTGATTTCTGGTCATCAACGGGAGGATTGATAGTTTTAATCATACTTTTTATTGTTTTAATTTATTTTGGTTGGGATTATATTGAATATATTCCTAAATGGGTTTATCCAGCTCTAATATTAGGCCCAATAATTTATACTCCATTTTTAAGCCAGAGGGCTAAAGATGGATCCAAATTATTCTTGATTGCTCATGGCCCACAAACAATATCTGAATTTAGAGTGGGAAAAAATGTGGATTTAGATATTGAAGGCCAGGGTATTAATTTAATTTCAAAGTCCGGTGTTAATCGTATATTATTAACTGAATTTGACCCTAATTCAAGAAAAGGTAAAGGTTCAGCTCTGGCCGAATTTACACAATTTGAAATGGCGAGGGATTTATCAACACTTGATAGATTAAGCACGGCATTCTCTGAACATTTGAGAAGTGAAAGAATAACTCAAGAGATTATTGCCGTTGAAGTTGAAAAAAGAGTTAAAGATTTGTCTGAAAGATGGGTCAAAATTGCCATGTCAACTTTAGAGCCTGAAGAACTTGAAAACGCTTTGAGTTTAGCGACTTTTGAAGAAGAATTGAATACTTCAATTGATGAGGTGTTAGATTTTGAGTTATGAGCCTGGTATGGAATGGTTGCCACCAACTTTTCAAGATTTACTTTATCCAGCCGGTCATATTTTTGACCCAGGCAACGGCTCTAAACGTGAAGCATACGGAACAGGAATAATTACCCTTTTAGGTTCGGCTAGATCAGCGAAAACTTCTCTCGCTTATGCAATAATTGACACGGTAATAAGAGAAACTAAAAGACCATGTTCATTTATTGGGTTTCCTGATATCGTTATGAGTGCTATGCCTAAACATTGGGAAGGGAGAGTTTTTAATCCTAAAGATTTTGAAAAAATGCTTGAATTTAAGGGGGCAGTTGTATTATGTGATGATACTGCCGTGTCACTAAACGCCAGGGATTCAATGACGACTGAAAGCAAATTTATGAGTCGTTTAGCTGGAATTATTTCACATAGAGATTTGACTTTAATTCTAACTACTCAATCAATGAGTGGTATTGATTTATCATTAACTCGGATGACTCAATTGGCAGTTGGGATTAGAAGAATGTCACCAGGCACATTAAAGGGTGAAAGGGCTAATTGGATTCATGAAGTAATTAATGCTCAAGAAGAACTGAAAGCACATACTAAAGACCAAAATTATAGGGATGTCTTTTATTCACTATATGATGAATGTATATGCTATTCATGGTTTCCTGATTTTTTAAACAAAAAAATAAGACCCAAAGAGGCCGACATGTTATCAAAGCCATTTGGTTATATGTCTTTGAAAGAGCTGAAGGATAGAGTTTTGAGGCCACCAAGATCACAAAGAAAAAAGAAAGAGAGTGAAAATGATGACTAATAGAAATTATGAGAGAGAATATGACCGAATCGCATCTTCAAGAATGAGAACTACAAACGGAGGTTTCCCTCTTCATATTGCTTTAGGCCAGCCTGAAAGTATAAGGTTTAGATGGAGATTGAAACGAATGGGGGTTGAATGTGAAGACCTGGTTGAATTAATTGATTCTATTGCCTATCAAAAATCACTATTGAATCAAAGTATGGGTGTGAGGTTTGCCACTGTAAAAAGAAAACAATCGAAATCAAAAGTTTGGGGTTCAAAACCTAAATAATAATTTTTAATTTCAATTATTATTATATACTAAGGCTATTGTGGGCGTAATATTGGCAATAACCAATAGGGGAGGAAAAAATGCCAACAATAAGAAAAACAAAGATAACAAACAATAATGAAGACACATGGATGAATGCTAGCACATATTTTGAAAATGGAGATGGAACACGATACCTATTTCATTTCATGCCTGCTAGACATGGAGGTATATACATAATTGCAAATGAAACAGAAGTGTATAGATATCATGGTAATGCAGACATAAAATTCCTGTGCGGAAATCACAATAAATACACAGAAAAAGCAGTATTGCAATTAATCCAACTAGCAGGTTATGACGAAATATGGAGAGATTACCTATGATAGCAATTTGCACTGAATGTAGTAGGGCTATGAACGTTGAAGAAACTGATAAATTCATTTTTGTTGAATGTAAATATTGTTTAGCTGAAGAAGTAAAGTGTTCAAATTTTGTTAGTGCAAAATTTTTGAAGGAGTGGGCTTAATTATGCCTACAAAATCTAAAATTCAATTATTAGTTGAAGTGATGGGGGATGATGAATTAAATTCTCATGAGATTCAACAAAGATATCAAAAGGTTTCTAAATATGGAATGTCTATACATCAGCTAAGTAATTTTTTAAGAATGAAAAAACCTTTTCAAAGAATTGGTAAAACTGAAGTTCAACTATTAACTCGAAAAAAGAAAGGATATACTCTTTGGCGTGTTAATCCTGAATGGAGGGATAAACAATGAGGTCAAAGGGATTAATACCCAGGTTTATTAAAATCATTAAAGATAATCAACTTGAAAGATTTACATGCCACACTATTCATGATCTCTATAATGAAAAATATAGGGGTTCAAGCACTACAATAATTCAAACAACCGCTATTTTAAGATGCTATAAACAATTTAATCATATTGGTGAAACTAAAGTAAATCAAAAACCTTGTTTTGTTTATTCTCTCGAAGGAGGCCTGGCATGAATGGCTTGGCTCTATTTGCCGGTGTCGGTGGGCTTGAACTCGGTATCAAACAACTCATCCCTTCAAGCCGAATCATTTGTTATGTCGAGGGGGAAGCGTTTAGCTCATCAGTCCTTGTGTCGAAAATGGAAGAAGGAATCTTACATGAAGCTCCTATATGGTCTGATGTTAGAACCTTCAACGGCTCAATCTTTAGTGGAAAGGTGGATTTTATCAGTGCCGGATTCCCTTGTCAACCTTGGAGTGTCGCCGGAAAGCAAAAAGGAATTGAAGATGAACGCTGGCTCTGGGATGATATTGAAAGGATCATTTGCGACGTTCGACCGAATTTCGTCTTCTTGGAGAACGTTTCAAACTTCATTAATGGGGGAATTGATGCCGTTCTCGGAACCCTGGCCAAATTCGGGTTCAATGCTGAATATGGTTGTCTTAAAGTGTCCGAAGTTGGCGGAAACCATCACAGAAACAGATTCTTCTTATTTGCATACAGTGCCGAAGGAGGGCGTATTATGGCCGACACCAACGGCTTCAGAAGCCCAGAAAGCGGGGAAATATGCCAAAGGTCAAATGGGAAAGAGTTTGAGTGCGATGGCGAAAAGGGGGGAATTATTCAATACTCCAACCGCTTCAGACGGACACAACTCCACGCTCCCTCCATCCCAAGCGAATTGGGATTCATTACCAGGGGATATGATACGCCTGGGAGAAGCGAGGCCTGGTGGAGTGTTGAACCCTCAGTTTGTAGAGTGGTTGATGGGGTGGCCGATAGGGTGGACCGACTTAGAGCATGTGGGAACGGAGTCGTTCCTTATCAGGCATATAGAGCATATTCTGAACTCATCGAAAGAGCTATCAAAAGGAGGCATTTGATTGACCCTTAGATGTCCAGCTTGTAAAAAATTAACATTAATAATGAAACTATATGATAGAAGAACAACTAATGATTTAAACGGCAATTTTAGAGAGAGGGCCGTTTATCTTTGTTCAAATTGTAGGTTTATGGAGGTTATAGGATGAACGTTAAAGAATTAAAATCAATGTTGAATAATGATCCCGAATTAAATAAAATACTCAATAATATGAATGAAGGTAAAGATAAAGAATGGATTGAGAAGGCTTATTTTACATTATCAAAACTTGGGCCTGGTTGGGGAGAATTTACCACATGTGATTTATGGATTGGACTTCATAGGTTGAAAATTGATGACCCTGAAGAACCTCGGTCAATGGCCGTTGTAATTACTAAAGCAAAAAGTAACGGTTTGATAAGATCAACTAATAAGTGGACTAAATCACCAAGACCGATTAATCATTCAAGACCTGTTCGTATTTGGGAGTGGGTTCAATGACTTCTTTACCCTGGAAGCGAGGCGATGGACATTTCATGCTATCGGCTTCAATGCCTTTGATATTACAACCTATAATTAAGAAACTAAGAGAAGAAAGGCAACTTTCTAAGGTATTAAGCGAGTTTTTATGGTTAAGGTATGGCGATAAAGATCTCCAAGAAAAAGAGGGCGAGTTGGCTATTCTGGAAACTCAACAAATAGCAATCAAAGAAAGAATGCAACAATTAAAACAAGAAAAACAAGAAGTAATTGAAATTCAAAATAAACAAATAAAATTAGAAAGATTGACACAAGATATTAATAGATTTAAACCAGCATTTAATATGATTAAAAATAATAAAAATTGGAGATATAAAACCGATGTTGTAACAATTAAATTCAGACCATTAGCTGAAGAAGTTTTGAAAGATTTTGAAAATGATGATTCTTTTATTCAGGCTTTCAAAGATTGGGAAATTCAGAGAGTCGAGTTAATCAAGGAAATAGGAAAGGAGGTTAAGATTAATTAATTAATTAATTAATTAATTTATATTATATTATATTATATTATATTATATTATTATATTATTATTATTATTATTATTATTATAGGAGTGAAAAAAATATGTTAAGCGGAAAGAAATCAAGAAAAAATGAAGTAGTTAGAGGTTTAGTTTTACTAATCCTTCATGAGCAAGGTGCAAAGTCCATAAGTGATCTTATGCTTGAATTAGAGCTTAGGGGTAAAAGGTTCAATCAAACTAAAGCCCTGGGTCAAGTTTTGAGAGTAATGGTATCAAAAGGAACTATAATGAGAACCTCTGAATATCCTAATCCTATCTATGAAATCAAATTTAATCCCCCTAAAGGGGGGATTAACTCAAAATGATTGAACAATTCTCTTTATAGGCTATTCGTTAATGCGTTAGAAGTAATGGCGACCCTATGGACTCAAATCCGTAATTTATCAGCGACTGTATTAGTGTTAAGTGCTTTGTTCTTTGTGCTAAGTATAGGATTAGGAACAACTTATGACGTAGTATTTGACCCTGAAACGGTTGAAGCAAACGCCCTGGCACTACCAAGTGACCCAACCAATCAAACTTTGATTGATGCTAATGAAGCGGTTGAAGCATTTGGCGGAGATATTGATTTCGTTGAAAGAATTGGCGTTCTTGGAATGGTTTTAATTGCTCTTTCACCTCTCGGACTTGGAGCTGTAAAGTATAGAGGCAACGGCGCTAAGATTATTGACCAGGCCGTTCAATATGCGGTTCCTATCGTGGCTTTGATTGCTTTCATAACTCTTAGTGATGCAATAATGGAAGTTATCAACGGAGATCGCGTATGGGCTAACTTTAACGATGCAACCAACGCATGGGTTCTTGGTAACGCTATGGCCGTAGTTTCTGGTATTGCTTCCTTCCTAAAAGGTAGGGAATGAACCCCTAATAACGGGGGTTAAAAAATGAGGTCAAAGTCAAAGGCGACTACGGCAAGTATTATTCTGTTAGTCGTCTTTGCTTTGGCTTTAGTTGGGGGAGAGAGTGTTCAACCACCTATGCCAATTTGTAGCGATGGAATTGATAACGATAATGACGGATTTGCTGACGATTTAGACTTAAATTGTAGGTATATCACGCCTTCATTTGATGTTTATTGCCCGAATTGGAATAATGAAACAACCTCCCCTAATAGTTTCAGTGAATGTGACGGAAATTAGGGGGTAAAATATGAAAGAAATTCCAAAAAGAGAAGGACAAAAACTCCAGGGAACAACCCCTTCAGTTTTTGCTTTAGCATTTTTAATAATTGGTGTTCCTTTGATATCATCATTGATTGTTGAATATGCAATATACCTGGGTGATGAAGAAAGGTATTATTCAAGCGTTTCAAGAAGTGATTCATTATTAGGTGATTTTCCTCAATATCGTCAATCTGGCAACGGCCCTGATTCTCTTTGTAATTCTCAAAACCCTCTCGGAGTTTCAGATATTGCTTGTATAGCTACCCCTGATATTGCGGACGTTCTTGAACATGACCAGCAAACAACTACTCATGGTAATGAAACAAGACGACATTTTACAATGCCATCATGCACAAATATCACTTTGGGTAATTGTGGTTCAAGTGGTTATATTATCGATTATAATTTTACGAATAGATATGATGAACAATTATCAAACAAAATGTTCTCAATTTTTCAATTTAATGTTACTAATGAACAACAAGTCGCATGTCAAACAGGCTTAACAAGCGGAGAGTCCAGGCTTGATTATAAAGTAAGATTCGCAATTTGGGAAAGAGATCCTTTATTTTGGGGGACTTCAATATGGACTTTTGGTTATGAGCGAGAATTTGTTGAATTTGATGGAAATTATTTATTCAACTCTTCATTTGTTACCTTTAAAGGAACAACTTTCGATTTATGCCGAATTACAATAAATTTTGAACATATTTTATCATTTGTTGAGCTGGATGAAATGACCAATTTATTCAATAATTTTGATAATGATAGAAATGAAACTTTCGGGATATTTATGACGGTTGAAATAAATAATTTAAGAAATGAAAAAGGTTATTCTTGGGATTCAACTTCATATTATAACCCATTTGAAATGTCTTCAACGTTTTCTTCAGATACCTGGTTATTTATTGATTTTGAATTAGTTGAATTAGATGCCGTTAATACATTTTTAAAATTCGGTGTGTTCTTTATGGGAGCTGGATTCTGGCTTATTGGAATTGCTTCAACCCCTTATTGGGACCCATTCATTAAGAAGGTGAAAAAATGAGTTTGACGCTTTATTTGACCGTTGCGATTGTAACTATGGCCGGTTTTCATTGGGCGAGTGCAAAATCAATGTTACAAACAAAAACAAAACGAACTATATTTGGCACAAGTTTAGGGGCTGGCTCTTATGGAATTTTTTCGGAATGGACTCAAACTTTAGATATATTAGACGCATCGATTGAAGGCAGGTTAGGATTCTATGGTTTTGTTTTTGCTTCAGGTTTTTTTGCATTAGTTGGAATATGGGGTTGGAATTTATTCACAACTCGTAAATTTTTGGTTAGGTGATATTTATTTCAGATAATGTGATTGTTAATATTGAAAATACATCAACTCCTTCTTCGAGTGGTGGATTAATACCTGGTCAAGGAATTATTGAAACTTTCTTAAAATATGCTTTAATTATAGCTGTAATATTTGGAATATTATTTTTGATAGTTTCAACTTATCTATTAATTGATAATATTGAATGGATCACTACATCATTAACAACCGGCTTTATTGGTTGGCTAAATCCTTTTGATGATCCTACGGATGATTTAGGCCCTGGTGAAATAGTTGAACAAGGTGTAGTTAGAATACCTATAATCGGGCCGATTATCCGTATTTTTAGAGGATTTTAAGAAAGGGTGAATATTATGTGTAAAAGGGGAGAAATTGTATGGAGTTTAAGTATAAATTGTTAATTCATGGGTTAGTTTTGGCCATCATTGTCATTATCTCCCCAATGGCAACGGCCACTAACCCTCCCTGTTTAGTGTATAGTTATACAACGGCTCAAAACGAGCCTCATTATTCATTAATTCAGAATGATTCTTATGTTTTTGGTAATCAATTAACAATTATTTCAAGTTGTAATAACACTGAATTATATTTGAATAATAATTTATTTGGAATTACTGAAGGTAATAGCTTAAACGCTTATATTAGTCAAGGTGAACATAATTTATCAATAATATCAGGCGGACAAATTTTTAATTTTACAAATATCTATTTTATTGAAGGAGGACAATTGAACAATATTGTTAATCAATTACCAAATGAATATAATCCAAATTCGATAAAAATAAATCCAGGCGAAATAGATTCAATAGAGTTAATGAGTGGAATCGGTGCAATTATATTGAGTTGGTTTATCGTGACGTTTATTTTATGGAATATAATCAATAAATATCATCAAAAGAATTTTTGTGAAGAGGTTATGTCATGAATGATAATCCCCCTATTCAATATAATCAAAAGTATGGCCGGACTTGGGTTGATTTCTGGTCATCAACGGGAGGATTGATAGTTTTAATCATACTTTTTATTGTTTTAATTTATTTTGGTTGGGATTATATTGAATATATTCCTAAATGGGTTTATCCAGCTCTAATATTAGGCCCAATAATTTATACTCCATTTTTAAGCCAGAGGGCTAAAGATGGATCCAAATTATTCTTGATTGCTCATGGCCCACAAACAATATCTGAATTTAGAGTGGGAAAAAATGTGGATTTAGATATTGAAGGCCAGGGTATTAATTTAATTTCAAAGTCCGGTGTTAATCGTATATTATTAACTGAATTTGACCCTAATTCAAGAAAAGGTAAAGGTTCAGCTCTGGCCGAATTTACACAATTTGAAATGGCGAGGGATTTATCAACACTTGATAGATTAAGCACGGCATTCTCTGAACATTTGAGAAGTGAAAGAATAACTCAAGAGATTATTGCCGTTGAAGTTGAAAAAAGAGTTAAAGATTTGTCTGAAAGATGGGTCAAAATTGCCATGTCAACTTTAGAGCCTGAAGAACTTGAAAACGCTTTGAGTTTAGCGACTTTTGAAGAAGAATTGAATACTTCAATTGATGAGGTGTTAGATTTTGAGTTATGAGCCTGGTATGGAATGGTTGCCACCAACTTTTCAAGATTTACTTTATCCAGCCGGTCATATTTTTGACCCAGGCAACGGCTCTAAACGTGAAGCATACGGAACAGGAATAATTACCCTTTTAGGTTCGGCTAGATCAGCGAAAACTTCTCTCGCTTATGCAATAATTGACACGGTAATAAGAGAAACTAAAAGACCATGTTCATTTATTGGGTTTCCTGATATCGTTATGAGTGCTATGCCTAAACATTGGGAAGGGAGAGTTTTTAATCCTAAAGATTTTGAAAAAATGCTTGAATTTAAGGGGGCAGTTGTATTATGTGATGATACTGCCGTGTCACTAAACGCCAGGGATTCAATGACGACTGAAAGCAAATTTATGAGTCGTTTAGCTGGAATTATTTCTCATAGAGATTTGACTTTAATTCTAACTACTCAATCAATGAGTGGTATTGATTTATCATTAACTCGAATGACTCAATTAGCCGTTGGCATAAGAAGAATGTCACCAGGCACGTTAAAGGGTGAACGAGCTAATTGGATTCATGAAGTAATTAATGCTCAAGAAGAACTCAAAGCACATACTAAAGACCAAAATTATAGGGATGTCTTTTATTCACTATATGATGAATGTATATGCTATTCATGGTTTCCAGATTTTTTAAACAAAAAAATAAGACCCAAAGAGGCCGATATGTTATCAAAGCCATTTGGTTATATGTCTTTGAAAGAGCTGAAGGATAGAGTTTTGAGGCCACCAAGATCACAAAAGAAAAAGAAAGAGAGTGAAAATGATGACGAATAGAAATTATGAGAGAGAATATGACCGGATAGCATCTTCAAGAATGAGAACTACAAACGGAGGTTTCCCTCTTCAT
>Ga0208785_1000586_pt1 | contig 16269 bp, 15 predicted proteins | sample DEB08_DNA_2_FD_185499 | JGI IMG/M metagenome (GOLD analysis project Ga0208785, IMG submission 185499) | Aqueous microbial communities from the Delaware River and Bay under freshwater to marine salinity gradient to study organic matter... | ecosystem: Environmental > Aquatic > Marine > Coastal ...
CATCAATTTGATTAAACATAATACCAGTAACTACATCTCTCGCTTGATTGCGAGAAAATAGTGGATTAAGTTTTACCAAAACTTTCTTTTCATTCTTTGCCATATCTATTCCTATACCGCTCTATACGTCATAGCTAAAGTGAAAGAATATCTACCTAAGCCAGTATTGACTTCCTCAATTCTTGTTGGGAATTGAATAATATCAAAACCATATATCTTAGCTCTAGTATCACTATCACTAGTAGTTATATATCCATTAGAATAGTTGAATGCTGCCTGAATAACGGCATTTGCGAGAGACATTGCAGTGCTATAATCTGAGAAAGCTTTGTCATTTCCAGAGCCTCCCCATCTTCCTGCATATGCTTCCATTGGCATAAGTGCTGATTGTATGTGTGCTTCACTGTTTGGATTTACTAAAGCACCACCAGCTCTGAATAAAGTTAAAAAAGGTAAGTCAGCATTTCTAGGGAGTCTAGTTGCTATATTAGTTCCACATATGTCTGTGATTATTGTTTGGTCTAAGCACCACTGCCTCAATACAATCTCTGCGTCAGGTGGTACTTTTTGTCCTGTATCTAATGTATTTGGCATACTTAAATATTAACCGTGTATTGAGAGATTCATGGAATTGTATTTAAATATCAAAACCATCATCAAATAAACTTGAGTCTTCAAAATTGTCTTGTCTATCACTTTGTGTAAGACCACCTAATCCACTAGTGGATGTTGTTAACTCAGTTATATATTTTTGTATATCAGCAGGACTCATAGTTGATGCAACAAACTCTGCTGAGTTTGGATTTATTCTTTCTGCTAAAGCAATCTGCAACATTCTATTGTCTAAAAATAAATCTAAAGAATTTTTTATGCTCATATTACCGCTAACTATTCTGTTAATAATATTGTTTAATGCATTAGACCTATCTCTAGATGTAGAGAGATTATTATAATTAGCTTTCAATTGACTAATAATTCCAGTACTACTCTCAAGAATTCCAGTAGAACCTCTACTTCTAAATAAATCATCTATTGCTTGTTGTGTATTTGGGTCATTTAAATCTAGCTCATTGTCATAGTACAATGGGTACTTAGAGCTATCTGGAGCTGGTCTTTTCTTTACACCGCCAACCATTGCAATACTCATTCCTGATTGGTCCTGACTATTTAGTAGTTGGGCATAATGTTGTGTAAAGTTAGACCTTAAATTAACATAGAAACCATCTAGGTCAGATTTACCATCGCTAATTTCTCGAGCTACAGTTCTAAAATTTGCTCTAAGCATTGTTAACATGTCATCATCTTGGAGTAAAGCTACAAACTCATTGAAGGTAGGTTCTGTTAATTGTCTCCTTGCAGTATCACCAAGTTGCTTTAGAGTAGGTTTGTCTATCATTGTAACATTTCCAGACTTGCCTTTACCCCATATTCTGTAAAACTTTGAAAAGTCTTTGATAGCAGTGGCAATAGCACCTGCACCCATAGCAGTAGCATAAGTTAATTCTTGCAAACTAGCTGTACCTTGACTTGCTATAAATAATTGTTCTGCATTAAAAGAGTTAACTATTTTCCTAGCAGCAGTACGTGCATGTAAGATATCATCAGTATGTATAGATTGAAGAGCACTCTTTTCAGCAATGATTGCATTGTATATAGTATCTTCTATTTCTTTTATAGTTGCTTGCCCTTTTAATAACTTAGAAATATTTGCTAAGGCAGCTGTTTCTGGTGTAGCTAACAATGGGTCTGGTGCAAGTCCGCTTCCATCTACATCAGCACCTTGCCTTAGTGCTTGGCTAGGAGTGACCTTTCTTACAATTCTTTTACCAACAACATATCTTGTTCCACCTTGATTAAAAGCAACATAGTCAGTTCCATATTTCATTACTGCTGAAGGGTCATTAGGGTCAATTTCAATTGGCTTATCGAATATTTCTACATCTTTACGTGTCATTCGACCATATGTATTAAGACCTTGTTTCATTTGCCTATCTTGCATTAACATTTGTTTTGCAATATTTGATTCAGTTGCAATCTCAAATCCGTCCAGTCCAGTCAACACTTTTTCAAACCCTTGTCTTGTTTCTGCATTACTAAGATTCTTTAATATATTTTTACCACCAAATAACGAATCATTAAGTACATCACTAATCATTTCTAAGTCTGCACTTCTAGCAGATGACTGAAGTATTTGATTCTTATCTAATGCAAGAAACCCATTCTTAGTTATTGCTTCTTTGCTATTTCTAACTCGAGCTGACCTTTTGTTTAACTCTCTTAATATTGTTCTAGTCCTATTAGATTTCTGAACACCAGATACGCTAATAGATATATCTTCTGGTAAGACTCCTTCGGATTTAGCAACACTGCTTACCTGACTACTAACTAATCTGTTTGCAGAGTTAACGTCTAATCTAAATTTATTTTGACTTGGTCTATCTAAACCAAAATAAGATGCAGTATCTTTTAAAGATTTAAACATAAACAAACTAGGTGTATACACAAATCCATCTGTTCTATTTCTTAAACCATTTTGTTTGTCAGTAGCTGGACCACCAAACTCTATCTGGAATGCGTCACGTATAGCGTCATTGTCTTTTGACTTTTTACTTTTACCACCAAAGGCAACAGTATAAGTTATCAATGTTTCAGGGTCTTTCGTATTTGGGTCTAGCCTATGGATAGCTGTTTTAATTTGCATTTGCGTGGATACATAGTTGTGCCTCATTGGATTACTTGAAAAGGTAGATTGATGTTGTTCTGTCTGAGTTACGGGGTGCTTTTCTCCTGTATTCATAACTCTATTTTGCATTACCCTATTTTTTTCATATTTGCCTCTGATGGTTCTTTTCACTTTGCTTTGCCTTTCAAAATTTTCATCAACACCAGTTCTATGTTTAATATTTGTTCTTGTATCATAAAAGTCATAAAAGTTTTTTAATTGTTTGTCAGGTATGTTTGCATCATTTAATACAATCACATCATTATCATCTGAAATGTAACGTACTTTGTTCCATCTTTTAATTGGTAGTCCATGCATATCAGTTACATCACCTCTAATTTTTCTTAATGTATTAAAGATACCTTTTGATTTAAATGCTTCAGGGTTCTCTGAATACTTGTCAATCAATCCACCTAATATAATTAAAGCTAGTTTACCTGTACCTAATGCTGAACCTCCCTGACCAACTATTGCCTGTACTCTTTCTTGTATTTCTGGGTCAGTAATTGTTTTTAGTAATTCAGCACCTTCTACAGCTTCCATTGCTAATTGTTTTGCAGCTTCATCAGTCTTAGGTAAAAATCCAAAACCATACGTTGCCCCCATTCCTGTTTGCTCCATTGCTTTCTTTAGTTCTAACTCAACAAATTGTGAAGTTGCTTGAATATTAGGCATCTCAGAAATGCGTATATTCTCTGGTCTAGTTCCACGAGCAATCTTTCCTAGTCTTGCAGCAGATGCTTCCGATTCAGTAGAAAATGTACCAAGAATAAAAGTCTCTTCAACTTTATCTGATGGTCCAGACGGCTTTGTGACTACAAGACTATATTCATATGCTTTGTTTTCAAATTCACTATAGTTCATAATTAAATCCATATCAGATGAGCTCATTAACGCATCTACTTGTTCTGGAGTGTATTTAGTTAATGAGTATGCAGATAAATAATTATCATTATATGTTATGTCACTGTCTTTTTTCCTATTCATTTTTTCTAATGCGTAATAATCAGGTGCATTAGCAATAGCAAGTGCTTGCATGGTCTGCTGTATCTTTTCAAAAGCAGGCATACCTTTTCTTGCCATGTCTTTTACCTTTTTATCTACCTTTATAGCGTCAAGTTTAAAATCTACTTTCGCATCCATACGTAAAGGATTAGTTAATCTATTTATAACTTTTGATGAAGCTTGTCCAGCACCTATACGTAATATACGACCACCTAGTCCAGGTACATTAGGTATAAGCATATTCATTGCCTTACCTGTTAAACGACCAGCTAATTTATACCCTAAACGTCTGGGAATATCAATACCTTGACCACTGATAGTTTTCTTAATTGAGTTATAGTCCTGCTTACGTTGAAGTGCATCATATCCAAAGCTTAAAAACTTTCTACTACCAAAGCCCATTGATTTAGCAGTAGAAAGGTTATATAAAAGTGAATAACCCTTTTCATCATAGTTTCTAGTATCACTTAGAGACTTTAGTATTCTTGGCCTACGAAATGCCATGGGCTATTCCCTAAGAAGTAGTGATAATGATTTGTAATACACTGTTCCATCTTTCAGTCTAGATTGACCAACAGATTGTATCTCGTAATAATATGTTCCATCGTAGAGTCTGTCTGAGGCTTTTACATCTGTATCGCCTGGCACAACAGCAGAGTATGTTTTGATTACTGTATTCCTACCATCTCTATTTTCTGTTTCAGAAAGTAAAGTTAATCTTGTTGGAACGCTACTAGCAACATCTGTCCATTCGTCTGATACTAGACCACGCTCATCATATTCTGTAGCTGTAGTTCGTTGTACTGTGACTGTATCTATTAATAGCCTACGTGGAAAGCGAGCTGACATTAGACAAAGAACTGCCTTCTAAATGGTGCTAACAATGTTAAGTCTGCTGCTGTTAATACTGTAGCTGCATTTAAAGCTAGTCCACCAGGATAACTTATTGAGTAGTCCCCAATTCTTTGTGAATCAGATAGAGTAAAGTTTGAAACTTCAGAACTACTTTGTCCTTGTATCTCTCCTGCTTCCTGTTGAGAAGCGATAATTAATGTTGATTCAAGTATTCTTGCAGCAGCTCTTTCAGTTACTGATTTAAATTGTATTGGTAACTCAGGACTAGTTCCAGAACCTCTTGCATAATATCCTGCATTATAAGTTACAGTAATATTCAAAGGTCTTGCATAAGACCATCTAGTTCCAATACGAGTAACTCTACCATTAGAGTATTTAACAAAATCTTTAGAGTTACCTTCTTCTAGTGTTGTGTCATCTTCTACTATTGAAGTAATTGAATTAATAGGAAGATGTGTTAAAAATATATCTTTTGTTTGGTCACCTGTAAAAGTTTCAGTATGTGATGCTTGTTCAACATCATATCCTACATACTCTTTTATAGCAGCTTCTACAAGTGGAATAATGTTATCTGTAAGATGTGATTCTAAATCTGAAGATAATGCAAATTGAACATACTGTTCTACATTTGCAGCTGTACAGAAAGCCATGAGTTAGACCTCCTGTGTTACTTGTCTTCTGATTTAGATTCTTCTACTTTGACAGATTTATTTTCTACTGGCTTTTGTGCTTTTGCTTTTGCTGGAGCAGCTTTCTTAGCAGGGGCTTTCTTTTCTTCTAAAGCACCTTGCTCTTTTAACCACTCAGTTGGGTATTCTTTACCAGCTTTAGCAATTAAATCTGCTTGAGCAAATGGTAAATCAGCAGGGGCACCTTTCCAGATTTTTCCGTCAGGTAGTCTATAAACGTTCTCTTCTAATACTGTGTACATAATAATCTATCCTACCTTACTTTCTTGGCTTCTTTGGTTTTTTACTCTTCTTCGGCTTCTTGTGGTAAGGCATTTTTCTCCTGTGTTAATTCAGGCTCCACTTTCCTGAAACTGTTAATAATCTCTTGAGACTTATCAAAGAACTCTTTATCTCTTTGTATCATGCCAAAAGGATTTAATCTTGTTCTTGGGTTTTGTTCCATCTTTTACTCCTTAATGTTTTTGGGGGCAGTACGAACCACCCCCAAAAAACAAATACTAATTACATATTTGTAATTGAGCAGAATGCGGTTGGTCTGTAAATTGCAAAACCTAAACGCATTGTCAATCTAATTGCCAATTGATTCTTCGCAAAGAAATCTGAATGGCTATCAGAAACAGCAAGGTCAACGCCTTCTCTCATAATTACTTGAGCTGCGTCTCCACCGCCGAATTTACCTACTAATACTGTTCCAGCAGCAATAACTGTTGAAGGAACAACATTAAGTCCCCATAGTTTTGGAGAAGGTGCATCACCGAATCCACCAGCAACAACAAATAATGGGTTCTTAGAACCGCTTGTTGTTACTTCAGAAACTGATGTAACTAGGTCATACCAGTCTGATGGATGCATTACGATTGCATCTGGTTCAACAAATGCATCTTTTCTAATTTCGGTAATAGCTTGGTAAATTTGACCTAACTTTCCAAGTTCCCCACCATATGGGTCACCTGTATAGTCAAATGTGTTAATTCCTGATTTTTGTAACACACCTGTCAAGTTAGGAGCTGAACCGCTACCATTGATTAATTGGTTGTCAAGATTCAATTTCATCATTGTTGATAATCTTGAATTGACATATCCTTGAATTCCAGCAACATCAGCTAACAACTCGTCAGTTACAGGCAAGAAAGTAGCCATCTTTCTGATGGATTCTGTTCTTTCTGTAAATGCTAAAGCACCTTCATTAGAAGAACTAATGTCAGTGGATTCAGCAACTGCACCAGCGTTGTTGGTGAATGTTGTTTCTTCTAAATACACATATGCATTTTGGTTAGTTTGAATTTGGTCAAACAATCCAATAACGCTATCTGGATTACGAAGAGCTGTCTCCAAGATTCCTGGAGCTCTAAGGCTCTCAGGAGCATATCCTGTTGTATTCAAAGTTGTTTTGAATTCAACATTGGAATCTACACCTTTTACGCCATTGTCATTGTATGCTTTATAAGCATCAGTTCCAACAAACATTTCACCGATGGATTTTACTCCAGCTTTTTGAACGTCTGCATTTGGAATAGCGTTAACAGGTGTATCATTGATTTCCATTGCTTTTTCGTTTTGAGCTTTTGCTTCTTCGATTTTTAAATCATCAACAAGTCCAGCTAGTTCAGTGTTGAGACCTTTGATTTTCTCTTTGGCCTCAGCAGAGTACTTGCCGTCTTGTTGTGAATCAAAAGCAGCTTTAAGCTCTTCACGAGATTTAGCAATTTGTTCTTTGAGTTCTTTTGGTCTACTCATTTTTTAACTTAATCTCCTGTTATATATTTTGATTATTCTTCGATTAAATCGGCTTCCAAAGATTCTGCAATTAATGCTTGACCTTCAGCCCATAGTGCATCTGATTCTTCATCAACAATCTCTTCTTCAGTATCAGAAGAGACTTCTTCTTCGGTTTCAGCTGTAGCAGGAACTAACTCCTGTTCAACCTCTTCCTCAGTTTCTTCCTCTTCAATTACTTCAGGTTCGATTACTTCGACTTTATCGACAGGTTCTTCTGTCACTTCAGTCTCGACTTCTTCTCCAGCAGAAGCTTCTTCCTCAGCAGATTCCTCTACTTCGGTTTCTAGTTCTTCTACAGCAGCAGAATCGATAGCACCGAATTCAGTTATGAATTCATCGACTTCAGACCAGGCATCTTGTAAATCTTCCTGTACCGCTCTAAGAGCGTCAGTAGCTTTCATACCTAGTTTCCTTCCATCCTTAGCACGCAACATCGCAATGGCGGTAGCTCGTGCCATCAAGTCGTTAAATGCAGCAAGCACATCTTTGACTTGTTGTGAAAAAGAAACATTATCTTGCGTTTCTTCTTCAACACTTTCACTTACTTTGTAATAAGACTTACCTTCAGATTCAACAATTGTTATTGTCTTTCCTTCGGCATCTGCTTCAGCTAATGCTTTTGCAGGGTCTTCATACACTTGTTCTAATACTTTTTCTGGCTTAGGTTCTACAAGATTATCCTTAGCCACTTTCATTTTTTCAGCTATCTCTCTTAACATGTCAACCCACCATTGTGGTAAGTCTGCATTTTCGTCTTTAGGAATAGCAGCAAGAATTTCTTTCATTTCTTCAGTAATATTTCCTAGAGCTTCCATAGCAGCGTGTTGCTCTGTGTGAGTTTTAGCGTCAATGTTGTCAGCATCTTTACCGTTACCTATTGCCTCTTCATATTCTTCATGTGTCTTACATGGCATAAATAAATCTTTTCCATCAACTTTGTGTTTATGTACGCCGACTGCACATGATAATTCTTTTGACCTACTCATAGCTTCACCAGGATTATCAAACATATCTTTATCCATAGCAGCCTTTTCTTCGTCATTATTTTCATTAACAATATCTTTCAAAAGCTCATTGTTAGATTTAATTGACAATGTGTAAGTATCTTGATTAGCACCAACTAGTACTGGAGATACTTCAAATACAGTTAAATCTTTTAAAAATCTTGCATCAACTTCTTCATTTGATTTCATATCTTTATGTTTACCAAACTCAGAATCATTGACTCTGTATCCGAATGACCATTGTTGTAGGTCACCCATGTTTTTTACTAACTTGTAGGCTTCTTGTCCAGAATCTGTGTCCATGAAAAACTCTCCAACAAATGTAGCCTTTTCACCATCTTCTCTGATATAACCTTTTCCAATAGGCATGTCCCATTTATGAGCCCATACCATAGGTACATCACCAGAATTAAAACCTGATTTTATTGAACCTGGGAGAACAATGTCCCCATCGGAATCTAGATTATTGAAAACAGAAAAGACAGCAGAGACTTTACCTTCGGAGTCTTCATCGAATTTAAAGTCTATATTCTTTACTTCTCTTTCTTGCATGCAAATGCTCCTCTGTAATTACAGTTATATAAAGTTATTTTAAACAGAGGTGTCTGAATTTAGTGTCTTTTCTTTTGTTATATCTTTAATTACAGTTAGCTTTGATATTGGCATGGTTACACTTCTATCTGTTTTTTTGTGTTTACCACTTTCTAATATTGCCCAAACCTGCATTGTAGCTTCTTTACCATCGACTGATACTACTACACCATGTACTGTTGAAGGTGGGTCGGGGTCCTTATTTATTGACCAACTGACAGATTGACCAACTCTAACGCTTGATGCTTTCTCCCCACTTTTTTTAGATGAGAGAGGGTGTGAAGAAGGCAGCAAGTCGGTATCGTATGGTTTTCTCTTAAACTTACCAGTTCTCAATGCATGAAGGAACCCGTTTACACGTGCTATTCCCCATTGGTCAGCAGATGTTACATTACCTCTTACTGAGCCAGGGTTAGTACGATAAGCACCTACACCTCTATTGAACACAGAAACTAAAGTTCTAAGATTTGTTTTATGCTTAGGACTTCCATCGTTATGTTCTTTAACCTTGTTAGTAAGTATCTTTCTGACATTAGCAGAAACCTTTGATGCAAATGCTTCATCAAGTATTTCATTTGCAACTTCTAAACTTTTCTTTCTTCTTCTACGAACTAATTCTTTTCTTTCGGTGATTATTTTTTTCATAGCAGGAACGCCAATATTAGAAACACCACCCCATTTAATGTTTGCTATTGTTCCATTAAGTCTTGTATTACCTTGATGTCTTCCCATGTATCGTTCTCTTCTACGAACCCAGCTAAGAACTGCTTCACTTCTATCGCCAGCTTTATATTTAGCCCAGTTTCTGTAAGCATCATTACCTGTAAAAGATGTTGGAGGATTACCACCGTTACCAGCTAATCTCCAAATCTCAGGCCAGTTCTCTTTTAAATCTTTTGCATAAGCAAATGGAAACTCTTTGTATTTAGAATTAGATATTCTTACTGCTCTATCATCTCCAGGGCTAGGAAAGTTTGTTCTATCTTTTTTTGGTTTTTCTTTCTTTTCACTACGCCAAGAATCAGAATCTATTTCTTCTAAAGACTCAGCTTCTTCTGTAGAAACTTTTATTTCTTCCATTTCTGCTAAAGCTTTTTTCATACTTGCTAAAAACTTTTCAGCTTCAGCTCTTGTTTTAAAACATTTAATTACTTCATTGTCATAATGACTCACTACACAAAATGCACCGTTAGGCATTTCAGCAATATATTTATCTTCTGATATTCTTTGTGGTGATTCAACAACGTCTTGTCTTGTAGACTCTGGTGGCAATGCAACAGAACCTAGTAAAGCTTTTCCTTCATCTGGAGAAAATCTATCTCTTTCTAATAATGGTTGTCCATCTTCAGTAATCTGTACTGTATTAAGAGGTCTTAAATAAATATCATGTCTGTCGTCTGCTTCAAGTCCTACAACTTTTCTAGCTTCACCAATAGTTATCCATCCACCTTGAACACCAGTGTTTACTCTCTTGTAAAGTTCATCCATATCTTCTGATAATGCTCTTACTTTTGTGTAATCAAATTCGCAAACACCACCATCAGTTATTCCATAATCTGGTTCTAATAGTTGATGAGTTAATTCTGAAGAAACCATTTTCCATAAAGGTATGAGTTTTTGTTCTGTAAAGAACTCTCTTAATTCTCTTGTATTGTTATAAGTTGCTGAATCTAAACCAGCACCAAGACCAGCAAGAATTGCAGGAACACCCAACACAGCAGATATTCTTTCTTCTGGTAATCTTCTTAATTCTTGTAGTTTCATTTGGTCAGGTGAGAAAGAAACAATATCTACATTCATAGAACCAGACAAAACCATTGGAGCACCTCTATTAGCACCACCAAATTTTTGCTTATAAGATTCTGATATAGCTTCGGCTTCTTCTCTTGTTGGACCTCCAAGAGAATCGTTACGTGGAGAAAGAACAACACCTGGTACAGCCATATTGTGCAATAAGGCAGCTGACCATTGTCCTGCTGATTCATCACCTAGTATTTCTCTCAACACACCTTTAAGGGGAGCATGTCCTCTTCGATGGTCGTTAGGGTCTATTCCTTGTCGGATATGTACTATGTCATCTACTGGAATCTTTAAATTTTCTCCACCTTTACCATTCTGATAATATTCATAGTGCGTAATTAGTTCGTTTTCGTTTCCTCTTACCTCAACTAAGTTAGGCATAATAGGAACAAGTTGTACTACTTTACCACTTGAGTTTCTGTTTTTATAGAGAAAAGCATCTCCGATTGTATTTATTGCTAAAACTATATAGTGAGATAAAAGACCAGCAGACATAAACGGATTAGGCCTCTTGTATAAATTAGTTATAGGATGATTTGTCTGTACATCTCTATTACCAAAACTATCTGTCTTAACAACTTGCAATGTTGGTTCTGAAAATGCTGTAGATAAAACATTCAAACAAGCAATAACTGCGGAGTTAGCAGAGCCATCGCCTATTTCTCTTAGCTTATCTGATTCCCAGAATCCTGCTGTAGTATTGTATCCGTATACAGACAAATCAGTACCATAAGTTTGGTTATAATTCGCTGCAGTTTTGCTTCCGATGTCCCTACCTGTTAAGGCATCGAAGGCTTTTTGAAATCTATTTCTTTCTGCCATTTATTAATACGCTTCCCAGACGCGTTTTTTTTGCATCTCTTGAGCTCCAAGTGCCATAGCGTCTACCATGTCATCATGCGAACCTAGCGGAAATGCAAGGAGCTCACGCTCTAGGTTCGGTAGCCATGGTGCTTCCGCTTTTAAAAGTACATCTCCAGACTCCATCCTAGCCGATAAAGGTAAAGCTTTGGTTATTTTATCCTTATCTGCTTTCATTTCTTGTACCCTATATCCCTCTCTTTGAAGCATTTGAGAAACTGTTTTAGATAAGCCGACATTCTCAATACAAACATGTGACCAGTTATATCTATCGTACATATTTCTTATTTCTGGAAATAAATCAGGTCCTTCTACTTTAATTTGTTTTACATCATTAACAAACAATGTACCATCGTTATGTTTAGCAAAATCTACTATTGCTGTATGGTCTGAAGAAGTAGCAGTAGTTACAGCAATATCAACTGCACCAAAGTGTTGTAGTTCTAAGGGGTCCCATGAACCACCACCACCTACCCATAAACCATCTTCACTTTTTTGAAAATAATTTAACCAATGAGGTTTAAATAGGGACTGACCATCTTCAACAAACTCTGCTAAATACTCTTGCGTATATATAATAGAACCAACTTCCTTCTTGGCAATTTCTAATTCGTCAGGGTCAATAGCTGGGTTGTCTAATGTAGAAAATCTAAATGTTTCCCAATTCTCATCATCTTGTGCATTCTGCCATAAATCATAAAACCAATTGTTCATACCCATTGGAGTACTAATAAATAAACCTTTACCTTTTCTTTCTGTAAGTGTTGGTCGTAGAACTTCTCTCCATACTTCTGGTTTTACGAAAGCTGCCTCATCCATAACTAGAAAGTCAAGACCTTCACCTCTTAATCTTTGTGGATTATCAGCAGATTTAGCAGCAATAAAACCACCATTTTCAAAATGAACTTCCATGTTTGCAATAGAAACTTTAGGTCTTATCTTTGCAGGGAATGACATGGCCGCTGCTTCGATAGCTCTCCAACCTACACGAGCGATTGCAAATGTTGGTGCAACCCACCAAGCTCTTTTACCTTCTAAAGCATTCTCCATACACATCTGTACACCTAGGCGTGTTTTTCCAAATCGTCTTCCAGCACATAAGACTTTCCATCTAGCTTCTGAATCGGCTACTGTTTTCTGTGCTTCGTGTAATGGAGGTAAAACTCCTTTGTATTTAACCATTACTCTTCATCGTATTCTTCCCACGTTTCAAGCAATGCAAACACAGTTTCCTCCAATCTATCTAATTCCATAACAACTAAACCATCAGTAGTTCCATCAGGCATAGCAACAAATAAAAATGGTTTATTATTACCTATAGAAGTATTGTTAGCATCCGATTGAGCTTTAGCATTTTTAAATTTAGTCCACAATGTCTGTACTTGTTTACCTGCTTTGACTTCTACTCGTACTTGTCCCAACCAGCTCTCTTCATGTCCCATCATTGAACGAAATTTAGTATTAGGTATTTTTAATTTTTTACGAGCAAGATTCTGCTTTCTTCTACCTTTATTACGATTAGTCTTAGCTCTTTTAGCAGCTGCGGATTTTTCACCTTCTTCAGGTTTGTATTTCTTTTGTCCCATAGCTACATTAAATCCTGGACCTTTTTCTCTAAGCTTTCTTGATTTATATTCAGAATATGTTTCATCATCTTTCCAATCAAAGCCTGACATGTTACCACCTAAACTTTCTTTTCTTTGCCTCACTATATTTCTTATAAGATTTAACAGATAAATCACTTGGGTCTTTTTCCCATTCTACATCAACAGGAGTTTCAAACATTACATTAGATGAAATTAATCTTTTACATTGACTACTGCATTTAACACACTTAATCAATGGGTCTTCAGATATTTTGTGAGTTACTTCAAAAACAAATTCACAATTATGAGCAAGACATTTGTAATCATATCTAGGCATGAAACCACCTTTCTGGTATGTAGTTATTGTGGAATATTTCTTTTCCAAAATCTATTCCTAACCAATCTTTGTATTTCTCTATAGTATAAAATAATGTTGGGTCATTCAAGTATCTAAGTGCATTTTCTTTTTCAACCCCTTGTCTTCTAAGTCTTTCTTCATCACTCATGTAATGGTAACTAAATGCTCTACCTCCACCGTGTTCATTAATATCTGGGAAATAAAGATGTGCAATTAAACATTCATCTACATTAGGAAAGACTAATTCCCAACCATCGTTATACAGTTTAAATGTTTTAAGTATGTCATCTTCTAATGCATCAATCTTTTCATCTTCATCATATAAAAACATTTCATCACTAAAAGCAGCGTGATAAGAAAACTTTGGAATAGGTAAGTAGTCAGGTTGCGTTTCATCTAGCTCTGAGAAAGACCAAGGTAACATAACATCATAGAGAGGTCTTACAAGCATTGGAGATTTTTCATAACTCCAATCTTTGTCATATCCCATATGTGGAAACTTATGCTTGCTAATAAACTCCTTACCTTGTGGTGTGTACCTATAAGAACCACCTTGCATTGTTATTATTACTTTATTATTTCCAGTTAATTCTTGTGCGTTCCATAAATGTTCTTTGAGTTTGATATCCCAATTTTCTGCAAGCATAGTATGACTGTCAATACTTAAAACAAATTCTTCGCCATCGTAATAACTAGCAGTACCAATTCTGCATTTACCGATACCTATATAATCTTTTGCATTCTCTTCTGTTAGAAAATGGACATCACCACGAATGTTGTATTTGTTTTTTAGATTAAGAAAAAAAGGAACATCCATTTTGTAATTAGTAAGAAACCTAATTCCAAATACTATATCGTCTGGATTACTAGATTTATTTAGAACTTCTAAAATTGTAGGCTCTAACTCATCATCTTGTAACGAAGGTATTGGTACATATATCATAATACGATTATATCAGTGATTTTGAATACGGCTATCCTATGGACAGCCGATGATGGGAGGAGGTCGGTGTGGATGCCGACATATTTATATTACCTATTCTTGATATACCTCGTGGTATTTGACTGTCTAATAAATTTATTTAAGTAGGCGTCGATGTAATCAAAAATATTTATTTCGTTTGGAATTATCATCTGCTGAACTGCTTCGTTCTTCTCAAACATAATTACAAGAGTTTCATTATTAAAAGTTTCTTTTTTAAATCTGTAACCTGCGTATATAAAATCTTGAATCATGGTTCTATAAATATACCATAGAGGTTTGGTATTTAAATAAGATGGCCGTCTCGCAGGACGGCCTTAATCTTATTGAAAAGTATTCTTGCTATGTCTCCATAGGGATTACTTTTTAATTATCGCAAATTACGCAGTTAGTCTATTTTGTTTGAGAAGTCTTAACTCATCTCTTACAATTTCAAACATATCAAACCACATTGGTTGAAAATATCCTACTGGTCTAAGTTGGTCAAACTGTCTTGCTAAATTAATTCCTTTTTGCATTAATCTAACGCCAATATTATCCCAAACAGTTTTTGCTTTATGTAAGTCAAACTTACCTTCCATTGCAACCATTGTTCTGAATGATGCAATAACTGGAACAAGTACAGCAGATTTGAGTACATACTCAATATCGGACTTATCATCTAAAAACAATATTTGGTTTTTATTGCTCGCCCACTTTGAAAATATAAATGGTGTATCATCTATAGTTTCACCAGTAGCTTCTGTCCACATATTGTAAGCAGTTTCTTGAATGTAATCTTTAAACAAGTAAATAGCTCTTAGACTAGATTCAAACTTCTCATAATCTTTTAATGAACTTTCATACTGGGCAATAATTTTATTCTTGCCTCCATAAGCCCATAGTTTAGATACAGGACTGTTCGTTAATTCAGTTCCATCGGGTATCAAAGAATATACTGTAGAGATAATATCTCTTACTGGTACTGTTCCTTCGTCTCCTTGGAAATAGACTATTGAATCTTCGTAAGATGTATTTTTTAAACCTTTCTTAATCCATTCAAATTGTCCCTTATGATTTAATAATGATTCATCACTTACTTGTAATGATTTATTAAGACCAATAGAGATATTTAGTCTTGTGCTTTCATCAGTAACACCTGTCATGATAAACACCCTAACTAATCTATCTTCTGGAATAGAACTACTATTCTCCATGATAGCACCATACAAGTGTCCACCATTAACAACACCATCTTTCTTTGATAGTGTAAGTGTTATATTGTTTTCTTCGACTACTGCATCAGTAGCAAAGATATGAATACCAAGTGCTGCAAACATAAATAAGTCTGGCGTCTCTTGCTCATCAGTAAGAGCAGTAACCATTTCACTATATGATGCTTTATCAGCTATTGGCTTTCTTGGATTTGGATTATCTGGTAATTCATCAGCTTCAGCTAAATCCTTACATTTGATATATCCATAGTATTCTTTAACATTCTTATCAGTTAAAGAAGTTAGTGTACGAATTGCCTGAATAGGCAATGTGATTTTTGCATTACGCATTTTATCCTCTTTCTTTTTTGAGATATCCTTTTGATAATCTCTCTTACCACGCAACATTTGTTGGTGTAAAAGAAATATTAGACTATATAAAAATTAAGTCAAGAACCTTATACAAATATCCAAGAAGGTTTTTCGTTTATGTATTTAAAAATCTTTGCCAACATACGAACATCTTCAATAGCAGAGTGTGCTTTATATTCCTCATCTAACATCCACTTTGCTACATCAACTTGACTATGTGCTTTACCTGGATACATCTGCTTAATCTCTGCTTTAGTATCTCTCCATTTACATAATGGAACTAAGGTTTGATACTTCTCGCATGTTTGTTCCATAACTTGCTGGTCAAAAACAAAAGCATTATGTGCAACAGCAGTCTTACCTGTAAGAACTTTCTGTATTTCTGGGTAGATATCTTCCCATTTCTGTAAATCATTACGCTTAACAAAATCATCTTTCTCAAATCCATGGATATCAGTAGCCCAAGGTA
>Ga0208785_1000587_pt1 | contig 16269 bp, 8 predicted proteins | sample DEB08_DNA_2_FD_185499 | JGI IMG/M metagenome (GOLD analysis project Ga0208785, IMG submission 185499) | Aqueous microbial communities from the Delaware River and Bay under freshwater to marine salinity gradient to study organic matter... | ecosystem: Environmental > Aquatic > Marine > Coastal ...
CCTACGTTCAAACGTACCTATGCCCGTAAGAAAGGCAACGCAACAGAGGAATGGCATGACACCGTAGAGCGTGTCGTAGAAGCCTGTAACAAACAGCTCGGATGTGGCTTCACAGAGATGGAGCAAGAGAATGTCCGTGCCATGATGATGAACCTGAAGGGTACTGTGGCTGGACGTTTTCTCTGGCAGCTCGGAACTAAAACCGTAGACAAGCTCGGACTGCCCTCACTACAGAACTGTGCTTTCACTGTGGTAGACCACCCGATTCGTCCGTTCACATGGGCGTTCGAGATGCTGATGCTCGGTTCTGGTGTAGGCTATAACATTCAACGTGAAAACGTATACCAGCTCCCCAAGGTGAGGCGCAAGGTGAAGGTGGAACGCAAGGATGTAAACGATGCAGACTTCATCGTCCCCGACTCAAGAGAGGGCTGGGTGGAACTACTCAAGAGAGTGTTGGAGGCTTCCTTCGTTACAGGAGAGGGCTTCTCTTTCGCTACACATCTGATTCGTCCTGCTGGCTCTCCCATAAAAGGATTTGGAGGCACGGCATCAGGCTCTGAGGACTTGGTGTGGGGGATGCTTGAAATCAACAAGATTCTCAACTCTCGTTCTGGCAAGAGGCTGTCTTCTGTAGACTGTCTTGACATTATGAATATCATCGGCAAGATTGTAGTTGCTGGCAACGTCAGGCGTTCAGCTCAGATTGCCTTAGGTGATATGGATGACATCGAGTACCTGCAAGCTAAGAGATGGGACTTGGGCGGTATTCCAAACTGGAGGGCTATGTCCAACAACTCGGTGGTGTGTGATGATGTCACAAAACTTCCAGAGGAGTTCTGGGAGGGCTACAAGGGCAATGGAGAGCCTTACGGACTCATCAACCTTGAGTCTTCACGCAAGATGGGGAGGACATTTGAAACCGAGTACCCCGACCCCGATGTGCAGGGATACAACCCATGTGCGGAGCAGAGCCTCGCCAACTTCGAGACCTGCTGCTTGGCTGAGGTGTACTTGCCCAACATCGAGACGTATGCAGAGCTGAAGCTCGTTCTGAGGCTTCTCTACAGAATCAACAAGCACAGCCTCGCCATCCCATGTGCCATCAAGGAGACAGAGGACATCGTACATAAGAATATGCGTATGGGCATCGGTGTGACAGGATACCTTCAGGCTTCAGAGGAGCAGCAGGGTTGGCTCTCTGATGCGTACACCTACATCCGTGCCTACGACAAGGAATACTCCTCTCTGAAGGGATTCCCTGAGTCTATCAAGCTGACAACAGTGAAGCCATCTGGAACACTGAGTCTGCTTGCTGGCGTAACTGCGGGCGCACACCCCGCATACTCACAGCACTACATCAGACGTATCCGAATGGCGACAGAATCTGAGCTTGTGAAGGTGTGTCGTGACAATGGCTACCACGTTGAGTACGTCCGAAACTTCGATGGCACTGAAGACCACTCCACAGTTGTTGTGTCGTTCCCATGATAAAGAGACTACAGGCTGAGTGGTCGGACAACTCCGTGTCTGTCACCATCTACTACCGCAAGGAAGAGCTTGACGACATCAAGAAGTGGCTCGGTGAGAACTACGTCAACGTGAAGTCTGTTTCCTTCTTGCTTCACAATGAGCATGGCTTTGACCAAGCACCGTTGGAGGAAATCACCAAGGAGCAGTACGAGGAGATGAAGGCTAAGGTAGTGCCGATTACGTCTCTGAGTAGCTTGAACATGGATGACATCGACATTGCTGAATGTGATTCAGGGGCTTGCCCGATTCGATGATTCCGATACATGAAGACTGGATACAGCTCCTCTATCACTTTGGTGATGGGGGAGTTTTTTTTGTATGTTAGCAACCTAAACACCAAAGAGAGATGAAGATAGAATTGGATAAAATGGAGGTTGAGCTATGTGAATTCATTGGTGCAAAAAGGTCTAAAATAGCTCGACAGAACAATGTTGTTGATGCCAAAATTGGGAATCATAATGGTGTTGCGGCTGACATACAAGGCTTCAAGGCAGAGTATGCTTTTGCTAAATGGAGAAATATATTCCCTGACTTTGGTTTAAGTCCAAGGAGTGGTAGCTACGATGGTGTTACGAAGTCTGGAAGTAGATATGATATAAAATCTACGCATCATAAAAATGGGAACTTACTTAGTACATTAAAAGTAAATCCAGATGTTGATATATATATCCTATCCTATGTGTGTGAAAATGTTGTTGACTTTATTGGTTGGGCTAAAAAATCAGAGTTAATATCTGACAAGAACATAAAAGATTTGGGTCATGGGAAAGGATATTTTTTGAGTAGAAACAGATTGCATAAGTTTTAACTCTCCCTCCACATCTCGTTCTCATTCTTCTTTCCCTTCCCAGAGTTCTCGCATTGATTACTCCTTGTGCAGTGCTTTGAACACTCCCTTGGTGCGATGGCGCACCACACCACATCCCTCTTCCGTTCTGCCATAAGTAGGTGTTAGCCTAATACTTTGTCCAACAACTTCCTGACAAACATCAGGACGATGAAGAAACCAAGCAAAGCTAAAGCCCACTCTTGGTACTTATTTTTTGATTCAGATTCCTTATATTCTACTACTGGTGGCAGCTCTACAATAGTCTCCACCATCACCGTTTCGGGTGGGCATATCACATCCACCATCACAGTGTCATAGATGCGTTCTAAGCGTACTTGAACACCATCGGGAGACATGAGTACCACCGTGTCGATTTGATTCACTATCAGCTTTTCTGTAACGGTTTTCTCTTGCACTACCACCTCAGTTTCTACGACAGTGTCTCGCTGCATGAGGATGTTTGGGTCTTTGGAGATTGCCTTTCTCAGATGCCACCCCGCAGAGCATGACTGAATAATAGCCATGAGCATCATTATCAAGAACAGAACTATGGGGTCTACTTTTCTCTTCATTGTGTCTGTAGCCTTCTGTATTCTTTTATAAAAGCAGGGGGATATGAGAACGATTGAGACCCCCTTATCATAGATATGTATCCTCTAATTTCTTTCAATTCAGCGTTAGTTAGACTCCCTTGGGTTACATACAAATACTGAGCTGCAAGCTTTGGATTCGTTGACAAGTAGTCGTCTAAATCATAGTAAGTTGATTTTCCTGGAATCACCAAGTCGTCAAACTTGCTTTTCCTTTGAAGCTTCTTGTACTTGTCCTCAGCATATTTCTTCAGCTTCGCATCTTCTATCTGCTCTATGTAATTCCTCACCTCACTCTTGCTTGCCTTGTCCTCATAAACCATATTGGTAAGCTCTTTCCTTATGGTAAACTGATTGTCTTTGTAGGATTGGATGGCTTCGTCAAGATCTTTAATCCGGGTTTTGGGTATGTACCTCTTATCTGCTACCCCTCCTATCCTCTTGAGCATAGACTTTACAGCAGAATTTGGAATCCCCTTGGCTGCCTCACCAGCTTCTTTAACCTCCCCTTGTCCAAGTGAGATGATTGACTCTAAGAAGGCATATGACGCACCCACAAGTAGGTTTGTTGATGGAGATGTTACCACTACCTCAGCCGCATTCTTAGCTCTCTTTGGACTCAGCTCTAACGCTTCTCCCACCACCTTGTAAAAGTCTTCTACATTGTCGTCAAACTTACCTTCTAAGCTTGGTGAAATGTCAGGGGTGTAAAGCTTGTCGTAACTAACATTCTTTTCTCTGAAGAAATCATAGTTACTTTCATATTGGCTTATGGCTTTCATCACTGGGGGTAAGTACTGTGTGGCAGATATTCTACCCTTCACCTCTCCAGTCTGATCGTCAATCGATACAAACAAGTCTCCAACAACTGTTGCATCCAATACTTGTTGGATTACAGATGCGTACCTCTTAGTGTGCATATCATCCAATTCCTTGTCTGAAGCACCATTCATTGACGCATGAACGTAGTCAGCAACACCTTCCCAAAATCCAATGAAAGGAGCAAAAGTGGGGTTTTTCCTTATCTTTATGTAAGCCTTGTTTCCATCGATAGTAAGCCCCGTTGGAATGATGAAGTAGTTTCTCTTATGGAAGTTGGGTACAGCCTTCTCATCCTCCTCATCCCATCCGAATGTTTCAGCAGCGGTTTTAGCGGCTAACGCCAACATGGTGACAGCAATACCCGACTGAGCAAACTTACTGGTAAACTTCTTTGGGTTTTTACCTATGTATGTTCCGGCAACACGCATACCTTGGAATGATGCATTCAGATATGGGGAAAGCTTGTCTAAGTTTTTAACATAAACACCTCCTTGTGAGAAGTCAATTGTAGCACGAGCTTTGAAGGCAGCATATACCCTTGCCTCTTGCTCACTCATACCTTGCTTCATAGACTCTTCCTTCACCTTTTGATACACAGAAAGTCTCATTCCGAGTTCAGATGTTTCAGAAAAATGTGATAAGGCGTTGAAGAATCCCTTGAAGCCAGCTTCAATCCTTCCACTAGATCTACCCATGAATTTCATGCGACCCTGGCTAGTCAAGAAATCCATGCCCATCCCCGCTTCAATTGCTTCTTCTAAAACAGACATTGTCTCACTATTTTTAGTCTGCAATCCAGTGAAGTTTGAGAGAAAGCTAGTTCCCAAATCAAACATTGCAGCGAAAACATTTCTGCTTTGAGGCTTTCCGTCTCTCATCTTCTTGTCGTAGACATCTGTGAACATAACTATGTTGAAGAAATCCATAGGTATGTTTGATATAGCAAACAATGGGTTGTAACCCGTAGCCATACCCCTCAAGATTTTTGTCCCTAAAAATGTGGAGAAGAAATTGAACACCTTGCTATCAATCATTCCATCATCTGGAAATTCAATTTGATTGGCAATGTCATTTCTAACATAAATACCTTTAACTTTCCCCTCCTCCTTGTATTTAAGAAGCCTAAACCCTTTCTGAGCTTTCTTGCTTACCCAATCAGCATCATGTTTTCCCAATATCTTAAACAGCCTGTTTGAGAAAACCCTTTCTTCATTAGCACTTATCAGCATCTGAAGAAGGAACTCATTGTCTGTAAACAAATCTTCTGTGCTTCCGCCTTCAAGCTTCTTAAATTCAGCCTCAGAAAGACCACCCGTCTTCCTAAATCTGTCCTCCTCTTTCTTGAAATTTCCGTCAGTGATGTCAAACATTACATCCATGAACACCCTTGGCGCATATTCATACTTGGAAAGGATGTCATATGTTTCTTGATTGATAAGACCCTCCTTCAATTTTCTGTCAAGAATATCTTTGGTGGCTTGAAAGAAGTTGTTAGCCCTCTCATTTAAGTCATTAAACTTGTCTTCATCAAGCTCATTCCTCAGTCTATCAAGCTCCGCTTGTGCTGTCTCTTGATTCAAGTCTTTAGGATGTTTGAATTCCTTTAAATCCTTAATCTTCTTTTTTAAGTTCTTTATCTTCTTCTCATCACTTTCCTTCTCCAGCATATCCTCCAACTTCTTGATACGGATAGGTCTGCTCTTCTCAATTGAGATTATCCTTCTAAGAACTATTATGTCATTGAGGATGTCGAAGTCATCTCCAAAAACTCCCTTGAATATTTTTTCGTTGGCTTTTTCGAATATGTTTTTTGCAGAGGCAGAAGATCCAGCTCTAACAGAAAGAGCAGCTTCCAATATTTTGTTTCCAGAATTTTGTATCAGCCTCCTTACAACACCTTGCCTGTCAAACAGCTTGTCATACACTTTCTTCAGACCCTCACGGATACCCAAAGAAAGAGGCTTTTTTTCTTGAGCAAACACACTTCTAACCTTTCCTTTCTTAGGAGGTTTTTCTTGTGTTGTTTCTTGTGTGGCTTCTTCTTCTGTTTCCTCGGTTGCCTCTTGTGTTGCTTCCTCTGCTGTCTCTTCTGTGGTTTCTTCGGTAGGTTCTGTCTTTTTTGTCGGTTCTTTAGAAACTTCTTCCGCCATATATTTTTTGACAGAAACTTTTTGATTAGGTTTTTTTGTTGGTATTCTTACATGAGCCTCATTTCCAAAAACATCGTCAATCTCAATCATCTCGACTGGAACAGACATCTTTATAACAACATCACCAAATCCCTCAGCTTGACCTTTCACTGAGGTTGAAAAGAAAATTCCATCTTCAAGACCAAACATTTGCCCCTTAGACAATATTTCATCTGCCTTCTCCCTCGTGGTTCTATGATAAACTGTTACAGTACCATCATCATTTATCTCTGCATTATTGTCTGCAAGTTCATCAACAGTGTCTTGAGCGTTAAGTAACTTATCGCCCTTGAGTTTCTTTGATAAAGATTCTTTTGATTTTTCTACTGCTTGTTGCTTATCCTCTTGAACATCTCTATCTGCTTCAGCCTTTTCTTCGCTTGCTTCAGCGTCAGGTTCGGCTTCGACAGGGGACTCCCCTTCAGGCTCAGTACTTGGTACTTGTTGTTCCTTTTTACTATCATAATTCTGCTCTATTTCTTTTTTTCTTGCTAAATCCTCCTCTATCTTTTCATTGATGATTTCTTTTCCCTCTTCAGTTTTAGAATCAATCGCCCTATCCCTATTAAGAGAAACCCTTCTGTTGATGTTGATTATCTCATTTACATCCTCATCACTGTAGTCCTTGTACATATCAGCGTCCTCGTTTCTGAGAACACTCGCCTCCTTTCGTAACTTAAATATCTGATCATTAGCCATGCTAATCTCTTGCTCCGAAAGATTGCCGGACTGGATCTGCTGCCTCTTGTCTTTAATCTTTTTGGCGATTTCAGCCCGTCTCTTCATCGTCTTTGTAGATCCGATGTATGAGGGAAGCAGTGTGAGGCTTGTCACCCCACCGCCCATAGCCGCTCCCATGATGGCTGCATCAGCTATGTTGTATGGATTAAACTCTTCATCACGAATCAAATGGTCTACAACGAATGCCTCAAAAGATGAAGCGAGTCCTTCCTCCAAAGCCTCTTCTCCCACTCCCTTTGCAAGGGGTAATCCGTAATTCCTAGCCTTAGCGAGAGTGCCTCTCATGGTACTTAAATTCTTCTTCACACCCTCCGCACCCATTCTCTTCAACAGATTTACTCCAGCAGTAATATCTGATGCCAACAGCCCTTCTAATGATCCTTCCACTGCACCAACAGCAGCCGATGTAAAAATCTTCATGCCCTCAGACATGGTGGGATCAGAATACATCTCAGCATATTTAGCTCCAGCAGCATTCAGTCCAAGCAGCCTAGCTGCGAGCTTCCTGCCCATTTGTGGGTTTCTCGTTGCAGCACTTACGCCAATAGCTAAAGCTAATTGAGGAATTTGACCAGCAGCATCTATCGTAAAAGATTTATAAGCACCCTCTAAGTCACCTTCCTCCAAGAGCTGAGTGTAGCCCTTGTCTATCTGCTCTTGTGTCAATCCAACACCTTTCTTAGCTCCAATAGTTTGGAATGAATGCTTTATTTGGCTGTCAGAAACATATTCTGGCTCAAGATAAGCTAAGAAGTTTCTTCCTAAGTCCATTGTTGAACGACCCGTCTCTCTCACCCTTGCAACAGTATCGTCAATCCAATCGGGCATACTTTCAATGAGTTCCCGTTCTTGATCCTCAATCTTTTTTACTTGCTTATCAAACTTATCTGTTTTAGCAAGAACCTTTGAGAATCTATCTATGTCAAAAGTGAATGTTTTGTTGGGTTCATCAATATTGATGAGATCTTCTTCAGATTCAGAAGCGAATTTATATAGCTTGTTTATCTTGTCTGACTGACGATAAATATCTGTGTTAACGTACAAGTCTATATTGTCTCCATACTTCAATGTCTCATCAGCCAAAATTTTATTTCTTTTAGCAATAGAAACATCCGCTGGAGAAAGACCAAAGAAGTCAGACTCATTGTAGTCAAAGTCTTTTACAGACTCTTTGTTTTGTACACCAAAATCTTTTACAAAATTGGAGTAGTTTTCAGATCTGTCATACGACTTCTCAATCGAATTTATTATGTCCCTAGCAGCCCTATTCCTTGAGAACTCCTCCTCATCTATATCTTCTGAAAGAGTCGTGGAAGGCTCTGTAGAATCTTGCGAAATAGTTTCGTCTTTTTTTTTAAAGCCAAATTTTTCTATGGCTTCGCCAATCCTATCACCATACTCATCCTCAAGCTCTTTGCGGGAATATTCGTTCCCTTCATAGATGTATACTTCGTCCTCCATTTATTCTTCTACTGGTGTTGGTAAAATATCTTCTAGAGATTCAAGGGTTGGCAAATTTCCCTTTCGTATTGGAACTTCTTCTACTTCTTCATCAATAACTATAGGCTTGCCACTAATGTCGTATTTAACAATCTTACCATCCATATCATCAGTGACGAAAGACTGAGGGTCAGATTGCCGTCTACCATCCTCATCCGTTGTTTCTGAAATAGCAGCAAGAAGCTTGTCTAAGTCTATTGTATTCTTCAGCTTGGTAAGTTCTTTGTCATCAAGAGACTGTATAAAATTGACTATTGAAACTGGAGTAACCAAATCCCCAGCATAAGCCAATCCCGTTTCAAGAGATATGATTCCCTTGTCATCTACCCTTATGTATTTGCCTGGAATCTTAACATCTCCACCATCATCACCCTCGTAAGAGAATCCTTTCTCCCTTACAATGTATTTGTTGGGTTTCTCGGTTTTTCCCTTCTCTTTCTTCAAGATTATTCTGCTAGAAACATTTGTTCCGGCTGTCTCAATAATGTCTCTTGCAAACTCATTCCTTGCCTCACTAAGAAGTGATTCATCTGATAGTATTTCGTTTACAGTTGATTGATCCACCTTGCCATACTGCTTGTTAGCATACCTTGTGGCTGCTGACTTCAATAGCTGTGGCTGTGCCTTGAAAAGCATATCAACAAACTTGTCGTTGATATTAGAAAGCTCGTCCATTTTGAGTCTTCCAGCATTATCATACAAATCCGCCCTTCTATTATCGTATATTTTTAGCAAGTCATTCACATGGGATTGTATGTTCATCCCCTCGATAGACTTGTCGTATGGTGTGGCTTGAAAAGCCAAAAAGTTAGAATCAGCAAACTTGCTCTTTAGAAAGTCTCTGTGTGACATTCCCTCTAAGCCAGAGAGATTTTGATTCACTTGCTCTTTTAGGCTGTCCACATCTTCTACATACAGATTGTTCCTAGCATCAACAAAACCCTTTGCAATCATTTCGCTCTGAGCTTCTGCTATAGCTTTTACAGATTCATACTCCCTAGACAAAGACCTCAATCTCTCCCTCGCTTCGGGAGTGTTATTTTCCTCAACATCAACTTGAGCCTTTAAGATGTCAGAAACAAATCCGTTTAGTATGGGCTTAAACTTGCTGTTTAAAGAAGCGTAATCAGCCTCCGCAGCATCAAACTGATCTGTGTATGCTTCTCTCCTCAGCTTCTCGTTCTCGTACTGATTTTGAATCTGATTTATTATTTGACCCGTCTCCTTGATTGCTTGGGCGGGTCTATCTCCTATGAATATAGCCATTAGTCTAAGTCTTTTTCAAAGCGTTCAAGGGTGGTTTTAACGAACTTTGCCAAGCTTTCCATAGCCTTGGACTTGTCTTCTTTAGAGCCTCCCCCTGTAGCTGCCTCAGCAAGCTCATACATCTTAGCTGCTTGTTCGGGATTGAATATGTATTCTCCTCCCGTAGCCTCTCCTACTTTCCGTCCATCCTGGACCAAGTCGATGGGATTCTTTTTGTGTGAGAACTCACCTTTGGTTTTCATCACACCCCCCTTCTTCATTTTTCTTCCAGCAAAAGGATTTATGCCCTTCAGCAATTTCTCCAAGTAAGCCTTCACCTCACTAGGAACTCCATCTTCAACTGTAGGTGTTTCTTCAGTCTTTGGAATTTTAACCTCTGGAATAGGTATGATATTTTGATCAGTCGTTGTCTTCTCTTGCTTATCAGTATCGTCCTTCTTAGTGTAATCTTCCTTCAAAGCTTCCTTTATATCCTCTCCTAACAGACCTTTAAATCCAGCACCAACGAGTCCCGCTTGAATTCCTCCGCCAATAGCACTGCCAAGCCCAGCTCCTGCCCCTCGTTCCGCTTGCGCTCTAAGCTCACGCTGTGCTGCAAGTTCTCTTTGGAATCTTCTTTCCCTCATGCCTTGAGTCTGAAGCTCTGCTTGTCCAAGTCGAGTCAATGCACTGAGTTGTGTTTGCGCTTGTGCTTGTGCAGCACGTTCTCCCGACAATGCGGCTTGCTGTGTAGCAGCTCCAATACCACCTAACAATGCTCTACCTCCAGCTTGTTGCAAAGCTCCCACAGACGTTCCGAGTTGCCTTGTGATTTCTCTTTGCTGCGCCTCAAACAAGCTTCTATCATATGCATCTTTTACCGCTTGTCTGAAAGCAGCGGGGGTTTCAAGAGAAGGTGCAGTTGCTTTAAGGCGATTTATTTCCTCAGACCTTACATCTGCCTCTTTTTTACCAACAAAATAATCCCTTAGACCAGATCCGAGACTAGCAGCACCTTGAAGTCCCGCCATAATTGCAGTGCCTGCAATAGCTTTTTTTTCTTCACCTGAGCTGACGTACTTCTTTACTTGATTTCCGTCTTTATAGGACTTAATTTTCATAGTTGCAAATTTATTGAATCTGAGCCTGATTTCCGAGACTATCATCCAGCTTGCTGCCCTTGTACTTTAGGTTTACAGCATACAGCTCCACATCTTGAGAGTAGTTGTCGTTCTGCATCTCCACCACCAAGTAGTGGTCTCTGAGTTGGTCTCCATCAAACTTAGGAGTGGTTTGTATAATTATCGTATCTCCTGAAGCTATGTCTGCGTTTATAGCCCCTCCTGTAGCATCCTGTAGCGTTAGCGTGGTTGATGTTACAGAAGATGCGTAGGCGGCAGCGGAGGCAGCGTCAGACGCATTGCCACCAGAGTCCACCTTGTACACCCTTGCCGACAGTCCCAACGGAATGGGTTGCCTGTTGATTCTATTAGGAAACGTGATGGTGTTCGTGCTTCCGGTAGCATTCGTTCCAAGAGCTGTTATATTCGTTGTATTGGTCGTTATCGATGTGGCTGTGTCCCTTGGAATGTCTGCGTAGTAGCTTCTCTCCTTCTCTGCGTAGTCGCCTGTAGCCAAGGTGCTGTTCTGGTCTGTGTTGCTGAACGTAGCACTCCATGTGTCATTCCCCTCGATAGAAATGGCATCAAACGTCTTCACCAACGATGGATTGAAGTTGCTGATGATTTTTATCAGAGAGGGTGAGGCAGAGCCATAGAATGTGTTATTCGTCCCCTTGTCGTGGATGTATATGCTCCCATCCTTGAACGAAAAAAACCTGTTCTTGAGACGCTCCATTCCCTCTGGAACGTATGAGTAGCGTGTCACCCACTTCTGTCCTTGAGTGTCAAAGGCGATGTTGAAGCCTGTCAACACCTCTGATGTTGCTGTCACTGTTGAAGTTGCTGTAGGCATATTATACTATTGTAACAAACTTGTTTGTGTTGTCTACTTGGGCTACTCCAAGGAATGTGTTGTCCTTGTCTGTGTACACGATGTTTGATGTGCCACTCGTGAGGTTGTCTACGGGCGTGTCAAGCTGCATGGCGTTGTCTGAGAACCCATCGTCTACATACAACACACCGTTACCCATGTCCTCGAAGTTTACATCCACATCTTCAAAGTTGAAGTTCAGTAGATTGAAGTTTCCGAATGTTGTTGAGTTTACAGAGTGAGGCGTGAAGTCTGCCTGTCCCACTCCGCTGTTCGCTGGGAGAACATACAAGTTTCCTTGGTCAACGTCTATCGTTTTGTTTACAATCGTGCGGGTGGATAGCAAATACTCATCGTTGTTGGGGTCAATCCCGCTGTAGATGTTATACTCTCCTCCCTTGTCTGCCTTCTCCAGCTTGTCTGCTATATACGAATCTGCGAAGATGTCAGAGATTTCCTTTATGCCGGAAGACGAAACGGAAAACACTTTGTTCGCCTTTCTGTCCACGAAGTAAAGTACACCCTCATAGTACACCACAGCCTCTGGATCGTTACCACATCCGTAATCTCCAGACATAGCTTTTCCAGACTTCTCGTTTACAACACTATCCCCCGTAACAAGCTGACCTCCCTCATTAAGATTTTGAATGATGTTTCTGTTAACGGGATACAAACTCACTTTATGTTCTTGTACAGCATAAAAAGCATCTTCTATATCGATTAGCCTCTGTATAGCACCATACTTATTCTTTATGTCAAAGAAGTTTGCAAGGCTGTTGTTGAATGAGGAAAGAGAGAGTCTGTCGCTATCCATGACATACGCATCGCTGTATGTTATAGACGAATTCCTCTTCACTCTAATTTCATCTTCTGAATAAGCATTAGGCTTACCAAAATCATTTGAGCTGTTTTTTATGAAGTCGTGAAACTTATAATCCTCTACATCATCTATGTAAGAATCTAATCTATTGGAGTTTCCATCGTAATACCCATAGTTGAGTATTCGTTTTCTAAAATAAACATCCCCATCATACAACTCTACCACTGCCTCATTAGATTGAGATGCCGACAACTCAGCCGTAGCCGCAGCATTTAACCTCAAACTTAATGATCCAATTGTCTTTCCAATAGCAATAAACTCATTAGTATTTTCTGTTACTTGTTTTATATCAACTATTTCTGTAGGAAATAAGTTAACAGAAATTTTATCGCCAACAAAAATCTTTTCTGAGCTGAATATAATACAAGTGTTTCCAAGGGTGGAGACGGTTATCCCTGTAAAAGATGTTGCCGTTCTTTGACCAGAATGTTTTCTGTCAGAAGCTCCAGCATTCTCGATGTCAAAACAATCTCCTATTTGATGGTAAACCAAATTATCAGATGAAAATTTAGGTGTTCTAACTTCAACAAGACACTTGTCTCTCCAAGCGTTTCCAGAAGCGGCAGAGGAATCTCCTTGAGCTATAAACTTATTTTCATTATCCTCTGATCTTATTATAAAAAAATCACCCGTCTTTTCAAAACCACTATCTGCTGAAGCTACATTTATTGTTCCAAGTGGATTTTCATCTGAGGTGAGCGTTGTGAAATCTAATATTGGAAACTCAGTATTTACATTTCTCTGTTCACCGACAGAAACAATTTTCATAACATCTCCCGAAGCAAATGAATAAGATATCTCTGGGTTGTAAGTTGAAGAGTAAGAAGTTTCTTTTCCTGAGAACCCCCTAAACGAAACATACTGTCTATTGTTTAAGTTTCCCGTATGAGGAACTTGCAACGTAGATTGTGGACTGAAGTTAAAAGAATCATTCACAGTATATTGCAAGAAGTTGCCCACTGTTGTATTACCCGAATAAACTGGAAACCACTTGACAGCGTTTTCAGGAGGCTTTACCGTTTCTGGTATCCTGATAACCATACTTGATCGCCCCTTCTTCCCAAGTCTTGCCTCGGAATCAAACCAATCCACATGGGCATCTGGCAAGGGAGCTACAGTTGACAGCCTACCATTCTCATCTTCATACACAATACCAAAAGCATGAGAAGCCCCAGCCTTGAATGAAGAAACTTTACTTGCCTCAACTTCGAAAAGTCCGTTAGCATGAAAATTGCCGCCAGTAAAAATACAGACTTCAGAGGCAGAACTGCTTGTACCTGATGTCCTTGGAACTGATGCTCCTTGGCTTGGGGTAAATAGCTGCAATCCATTAAAAATATTGTCTGCATTTTGTATTGTGGGAGAAGAAAATGTCTCCTCTACATTCACCAAACCTGTTAAATCAAAATTGTTATTTGTCGGTTGAGCGGAAACAGAAATAGGCTTTAGAAATAAAGTGACTACTGAATCCCCAGCCAATGCCCCACTGAAACCAGTGAAATTCCTTTGAGCTACAACCTTTATTTTCATTGTTCCAGTATACTCAACACCATGTCGACTCGAAGCTGCCGCAGCAGCATTCACCACCCCGCCTGGTCCACTCCTAGCTGATGTTAGAACAGAAAATTCTGGCAAGTTATTTATTGACGAAACAATGTCATCAACAAAAGCTTCTTTATTTGCGTAATTCTGAGAGAGATTTACTTGAACAATGTCCCCTAAATTTCCAAGCTCATGTCGAAACAATGTCACAAAATCATCACCAATTACACCTGTGTTTTTAATCCTACCATTCTTATAGTAAGTTGCAAATAGATTTGTAAAATTAAAACTCAAGTTAAACTTGACAAATGAGTTGAAATCTTTGCTCGTTATAGATGATAAATCTATTTTAGTAAAATGACTTAAATACTCATCCCTAAGACCAGTGTTTATAGGAAAGCTTATTGGTGTAGAATGGTTGATAAACATACCGCCCTCTATAACACCTGAATCATCTTCTGGGTGAGAAACATCCTCATCTGATGATTTGGGATGATAGTTTGGTAATACGGTGCAATTTTCCTTTACACTACTATCTAAGTCAAACCCTTCAGTGTAGTTTCCGAGAAAAATACGATTTCCTGATATGGATATTGATCTGACATCCATTCCAACAGCATCAAACAGCTTATTATTTTCGTTGTTTGAAATGGGAGTGTAAGCCTTTTCATTTGAAAACTCTATGGTAATCTCATCAAGACCGCTAGACGAGAAGCTTGTATCTACATCTTCAATTATAAAAAATACACCAGAGTTCCCCTCTCTCGCAAGGAATCTTATCTTCTTTATATCAGAATTTATTCTTTTACACGAAACCTTGACTAAGTTGTCTATATCTACTAAATCTAAGTTGTTGAAAAAACCTAAATTTATATGTGATGCTGGTTTTGTAATCTTGGAAATAGGGGATATTGCACTCACCTCACCATCATCATACACATACTGACAAGCGAACTGAAACTGCTTACCCAATAACCTATTTGCTCCTAACTCAGGTCTTGACTCAAACTCAAATGTAGGCGGCTCTAACGGAGGCTTCTTAATAAGCGAAATGTACGCCTCCACGCCTTCGTAGCCGTCAGGATAGTCTCCCCTGATAGCTTTGTCTACATTTATCTTCTTAGGCTCTCCTCTTCCGTTTGTGAAGTATAGGAGGGTGTCCCCATCCTTATCTACAAGCACAGCAGCATCTACATAGTCCGTAGCCTTGAAACCCAAAGTGTCTGCACTTGCTGAAGCCACAGTCCCTGTAGCCTCATTCTTGTACACGGTGAAAACCTTCTCCAGGTTATCATCGTACTTGTATATCCTGTGGTTGTTGTCAGAATTGTGAACGAAGAACAGTATTTCTCCCTTCACATTGTTATGCACACTTCCTATCACCTTGTTGTCACCACTAGGTAGCGGGTCACCAAGCAACCCCACCTGTGTATTCCCTACGACATTCTTAATCACACCAGCATCCCCGTCATCATCAGAGTCAATCCTGATGTTTACGGCATCTGTCATCTCAATCCTCTTTACGAGTCTCTCATCGTCTTCAAAGTTGAGGTATCGTGGTGTTAGCTTATCTATAGCCATATTAAGTCTTCACAGTGCTTTTGAAGTTCTTGTTGATCGTCTTCATAGCCTCCTCCTTAGTGAAGCTCTTCATGCGTGAGTTGGCGAGTCTGCGCTCGTTGTAATACTCTTGTCTTGCACGTTGCTTCTCCACCATAGGAACGCCTGCCTTACGCTCAATGAGCCTGTAGTATATGTAACTCTGCAAGGCATTCTCAGCGTAGATGTGTACGGATGGGTTGGAAGATCGTGCCTCGTCAGCGATGTACTCAATAGCCACCTCGCTAACGCTGTCATTGATGGCAAGGTCAATCCTGTTCTGCTCGTAGTTTACCTTAAACTCACCAGAGTATCGTCCACCTCCAATGCCATAAATCCCGCCCTCCGTGGACTCGTAGAGGTAGTTTCTGTAGATGTAGCTCTGGTAGCCCTTGAAGATGGAATCTCCGTCTCCCACCACCTTAGCATCCACCCTGTCGTTCACCCCATCACCGTCCGAATCGATTGGGTTGTCATTGGAGTCTAGCTTGTACTTCATCGTGTCTGTGATGTACTTATTCTCTCCAAACACATACATCAACCCGTCACTACCAATCACACCTATCTTCGTCCAGTCCACAAAGTCGTCTGGAAGCTCGACAGTTCCGAGTGTCTGATTTGGCGTGAGCAGGAGTGACTTGATGCGCTTCATAATGTCAAAGCCCATCTCCCGTACACCACGCAGGGCAAAGTTCCTGATGACGCTCTCTGTGGCATGGCTAACGTATCCATCCTCATCGTTGAGCAGGATGAATTCATTCACTACATCATCTATGCTTATCGTGTTCCTTGCCATTATTCTTTCTC
>Ga0208785_1000591_pt1 | contig 16202 bp, 15 predicted proteins | sample DEB08_DNA_2_FD_185499 | JGI IMG/M metagenome (GOLD analysis project Ga0208785, IMG submission 185499) | Aqueous microbial communities from the Delaware River and Bay under freshwater to marine salinity gradient to study organic matter... | ecosystem: Environmental > Aquatic > Marine > Coastal ...
GAAACCGTTTGGTTCAAGACCGGCGATCTCGCAGAAATGGATGACGACCGCACGTTCCACTACATCTCAAGACTTGGTGACATTCTTCGTCTCGGCGGATTTCTTGTTGCTCCCGCGGAAATCGCCGAAGCACTCTGTGACGCCCCAGGTATTGCTGATGCACAAGTTGTTGCGGTCGGGCTTGAATCTGGCTCGCGGCCCGTTGCATTCGTTATTCCAGAACATGAAGCAACCATTGATGAAGAGGCGGTCATTGAGTTCTGTCGAGGGCGACTTGCGCGTTACAAAGTCCCTGTCCGTGTGATTCCTCTCGATGCATTCCCCATCACTGATGGGCCGAACGGCGTCAAGATTCGGCTGACAGAACTTCGCGACCGTGCCGCAGATCTTTTGCGCTAACGGCCAATCAGCGAACCCTCACGAGGATGTTGACTGCGAGAACTTCCGGGTTGCAATCATCGAAAATACCACGATGAGACCGACCGACCAGAGCAGCGATATCCACGCATCATTGCCGACAGGAAGTCCGTTATAAAGAGCTCGCGCTGCATTTGTGACCACAGTGAATGGGTTCGCATTGGCAACCACTTCAAGCCAGCTCGGCATAGTTGATGGGTCAACGAATGCCGATGACACAAACGTCAATGGAAACATCCAGATAAATCCAGCAGAGTTCGCTGCTTCAACTGATGACACTGTGAGACCAATCAATGCTTGCACCCAACTCAGCGCATACGAAAAGAGCACAAGCAGCCCTGTTGCAATCAACGCTTCGAGAATTGAGCCACCGAAGCGAAAACCCAACAAAAACGCGGCGGTGAGCATGACGCAAAAAGTGAGGAGGTTGCGCACCAGGTCACTGACCGTTCGCCCGATGATGACCGCCGAGCGACTCATTGGGAGCGACCGCAGACGGTCAACAAGTCCTTTTGAAAGATCTTCTGCAAGTCCGATCGACGTGAAGGCAGAGCCAAAGACCAATGATTGACTGAAAATACCGGGCATGAGGAACTGGTCGTAGTTGTCAAACCCGGGAATCGAAATGGACCCGCCAAAAACGTACGCAAACAGCGCCAGGAACATGATCGGCTGAATTGTCGCAAAGATCAGCAATTCGATATTGCGAGGAATCACCCGCAGATGGCGTTCGGCCTCGACAAGTGAGTCATGCATCGTCAACTTCAAGCGGTTCACGACTGCTCCTCCTCACCTGAGGCTGCATGACCAGTCAGTGCAAGAAAGACATCGTCAAGAGATGGACGCCGAACAACGACATCAAGGACGTCGACACCGGCATCGTCTAGCGCACGAATCACACTTGGCACCACTCGGTCTCCCGCAACGATCGGTGCCTCGAATGTTCGGTCATCACGAATCTCAACTCGACCAGAACACATCGGAGCGAGCACTGAAAGGGCGACCTCTCGGTTCTCGGCCCGAGCGATCGATACCTGCAGCAACGCTCCACCGGTTCGCGTTTTCAACTCATCTGGAGAGCCCTCTGCAATCACTTGGCCATGATCAATGACAACAATTTGCTCCGCCAAACGATCGGCTTCTTCGAGATATTGCGTCGTGAGTAGCACTGTCGTGCCATCGGCAGCGAGGTCCTCAATGACATCCCACATGCCGAGTCTGCTTCGTGGGTCGAGGCCTGTTGTTGGTTCATCTAAAAACAGCACAGATGGATGAGCAATCAAGCTCATGGCGATGTCAAGGCGACGGCGCATTCCTCCTGAGAAGCCCTTCACCACACGGTCTGCGGAATCGGCAAGATCAAATCGGTCAAGCAAGTTTCCTGCCCGCAATCGCGCTTCGGTGGTGCCGAGGTGAAAAAGCCGACCGACGTACACAAGATTCTCTCGAGCAGTTAAACGCTCGTCAACAGCTGCGTACTGGCCCGTCAGACCAATGCGCCGGCGAACATCATCAGGCTGAGCCACAACGTCAATGCCATCGATTGTTGCCATTCCAGCATCTGGTCGAATGAGCGTGGTGAGGACTTTGACCGATGTTGTCTTTCCTGCACCGTTCGGGCCGAGAAGCCCGTACACCGCCCCAGTGGGCACCGCCAGGTCGACTCCGTTGAGCGCAAGAGTGTCGTCGAAGCGCTTGACAACTCCACGCATTTCAACTGCAAACCGTTCAGTCACTCGTGGAGTATGCCTGAAATGCCCTCGGGTTAGACGCCGCCACGCGCCGCGTTCTCGAATCTGGTGTATTGGCCGAGCCAGACCAACTTTCTCGTACCAATCGGTCCGGCACGATGTTTCGCGACGATCACCTCAGCACTTGCCCGGTCATTCGTCTCTGGGTTGTACACCTCGTCGCGATACAAGAACATGACAACGTCGGCGTCCTGCTCGAGCGATCCTGATTCGCGCAAGTCAGACAACATCGGCCGCTTATCAGAGCGTTCTTCCAACCGTCGGCTGAGCTGACTCAGCGCCACGATTGGAACCTCAAGCTCACGGGCAAGGATTTTCAGGTTTCGGCTGATCTCTGACACTTCGAGTTGTCGGTTCTCCGCGAAGTTGCCTGAGGTCATGAGTTGGATGTAGTCGATCACGATCAATCCGAGCCCGCCGTAACGAGCCTTAATGCGACGTGCTTTTGCCCTGATTTCCATGACTGTGACGCGTGGATTGTCATCGAGAAGCATCGGCACTTCAAGGCGGCCGATCGCCTTACCGATCTTTGTCCAATCAGTGTCTTGAAGGTCACCTTTTCGCATCTTCATCGAGTCAACACGAGCCTCGGAGGACAAAATTCGATGGGAAAGCTCGGTGTGTCCCATCTCGAGAGAGAACACAAGCACTGGTTGTCCAGAATGCATCGCTACGTGCGAGGCAATGTTGAGCCCGAAGGCACTCTTTCCCATCGCAGGTCGCGCGCCAACGATGTAGAGAGCGCTTGGTTGTAGTCCCGATAGCAACTCGTCGAGGTCAACGAACCCTGTTTGAACACCAGTGACCACGTCGCCGCGGTGAAAGGTGTCTTCGAGTTGTTGGAAAATTTCAGGCAACAGATCATCGAGACTCCGCGTCGTGTCAGCGACGCGGGCTTCAGCGATCTCAAAGACTCGCGATTCAGCAGCATCAAGCGCCTGAGCAACATCATCAGGTTCGCCATAGGCAAGTTCAGCGATATCACCTGCGACGAAAATAAGCCGACGGAGCAGCGCCGTGTCCTGCACGATCTTTGCGTAGTGCCCAACGCTCGACACTGCCGGCGTCATGTTCTGTAGTTCGTGAAGACTTTCGGAACCACCAACTTCGTCGAGTAATCCGGCGCGACGCAGTTCGTCGCCAACGGTGATGACATCTACGGGGCCTGCACTCGAGTACAACGATCGAACCGCATCATAAATGTGCCGATGCGCAGGTCGATAGAAGTCATCTGGTCGAAGCCCGAGCTCTGAAACCGTACCGATCGCTTCGCGCGACAGCAGTAACGCTCCAAGAACCGACTCTTCAGCTTCAAGGTTGTGCGGAGGTACCCGACCGACCGACCCAGAGCGACGGCGACCTCCTCGCTCGTTTCCGCGCGATGATGCTCTGCCTGTCGGCCCATTTGAGAATGCAGCCTCCGGAGCATATTCGTCTGGTGGTAACGGTGGAAATGGTGCGTCTTCGCTCATCAGGTCTCTACTCTCTCACGTCTTGCCTGTGGGAAGGAAGGGGTACAACTCTGTGGAAAAGCATGTGGATACCACTATGGATAAACATGTGGAAGGCCTTCAGGTGGCCGGTGGATTTAGCAGTAAACATGCAACAACCGGCTCGATGCTAAATCGAGCCGGTTGTGTACACAGCGTTGTAGTTCCTAAATAATCAGGAAGGAACCACCTCGACAGTAATTGGGAACGACACCTCGGGATGTAGAGATGCGGTCACCACATGCTGTCCAGCGGTCTTAATCTGCTCGCCAACTTCGATCTTGCGGCGATCGATCACCACTGACGATTGTGCTTCAACAGCGTCGGCAATATCAGCAGCGGTAACAGAGCCGAAGAGTTTGCCTTCGCTTCCGACCTTTGCCTCGATGGTAAACACCATTGGTACCAGTTTCGAAGCAACCGTTGTTGCCGCCTCGCGATCGCTCGCATCGCGGAGGTCGCGAGCCCGACGCATTTTTGCTGCCTGCTCAACTGCCCCATCAGTTGCAATCATCGCTTTGCCTTTTGGAAGCAGATAGTTGCGGGCGTAACCGTCAGCCACATCAACAATGTCGCCGCGCTTGCCAAGGTCCTGCATGTCATCACGAAGAATGACCTTCATTTCAGGCCTCCTCTCCCTCATCGGTCGTGGCTTCGGTCTGCTCGTCGACCTGGTCCTCCATTACCTCATCGTTCTCGGCCTCGTTGTTCTCAACGACCTGATCCTCGTTGCGAGGACGACCACCATCGCGCGACGGGCGACCACGTGATGCCGAAGCAACGCGACGGGCATACGGCAACAAGCCCATCTCGCGAGCGACCTTGATGGCATTAGCCACCTCGCGCTGCTGCTGGACGTCGTTTCCATTGATGCGCTGACCGCGGATCTTTCCACGATCACTCATGAAGCGCGAGAGGAGGTCTACGTCTTTGTAGTCGACGTATTCAACTTTCTCGATGATAAGCGGGCTGGTCTTTTTCTTAAATTTGCGTGGAGCAGCATCTCGTGAGCGCTGTCCGCGGGCTGGGCTCTTGGCCATATTTCTCGGTCCTCCTGGACGAATGTGGTGAAACTACGAATGTTGTGTGATCAGAACGGCTCTTCGTCGCCGTAGACCGGATCGGGTGCTGCTTGACCTGACTGACTTGGGGCACCGCCACCAAAGCCACCACCGGACCGTTCGGTGCGCTCGACCTGTGCGGTCGCCCAACGAAGGCTTGGTCCGATTTCGTCGGCCACTACTTCAAAAACTGTGCGCTTCTCGCCAGCATTCGTCTCATAGTCGCGCTGTTCCATGCGACCAGTCACAATGCAGCGATTGCCCTTCGTGAGGGTTGCGGCAGCGTTCTCACCGAGATCGCCCCAACACACGATGTTGAAGTAGGACACTTGCTCTTGCCATTCACCGTTGACCTGATAGCGACGATTGACCGCGAGGCCAAAACTTGCAACGCCGCGACCACCAGTGGTGTAGCGGAGCTCAGGATCGCGGGTGAGGTTACCAATCAGGGTGATGGTGTTTGTTGCCATCTTTAACTCCCTTCGTACGCTGCGCTCAGGCAGCAGCTCCGGTCATACCGCGACGCTCTGCCTCGGCCTCGGGTAGACGGATGAGTTTGTGGCGAACGATGTCGTCCGCAAGACGGAGGGAACGCTCAAGTTCATCAAGAGCACCTGCTGGTGCAACACACTCGACAACGAGGTAGTACCCCGATTCTTTCTTATTGATTGGATAGGCGAATGCTCGCTTACCCCACCAATCGGGCTTGCCATGGAGGGAACCTCCGGCTGTGATGATGCCATCGGAAACCGTCTTTACCCAAGACTGGGCCTTCGGGTCTTCGACGTCTCCGTCGACGATCACCATGAGTTCATAGGCACGATTCATGTGCTAGTTAACTCCCTTCGGACGTGGCCACCATATGTGGCCGTTGGCCCCACATGCACCAGATTGTTTCCGGCGAGGTGGAGCAGGGTGGATATGGAAAGGGAGACGATACCGCTAATCGCGTCAACTTCGACATAACAAGAATGTTGTATGAAGGGTGTATCACTCTGTTGATGTCGAAGAAGAACAAGTTTGGTCTAAAAGAGTGATGGTGCTATCCGCGTGAATGCCCAACTCGGCAAGATCACCCTCCGCGACCTCAAGTGCGAAGACGTAGTTTGCGGGCGTTTGGTAGCGGGGGCAGTCGTTGCCGTTAGATGCAAGACAAGGCGACATGTTCGTGGCATCAAGCAACACTCCATCTTGATCAAAAAATGCAATTGAAAGATCGATCAGAGTGCCCTTCATCCAAAATGCGCCAGAGGTGGGTTGCTCTTGAACAAACAACATGCCATCAGCAGCGCCGAGAGTTGTGACTCCCATTAATCCCCGGCGGCGCTCATCACTCGTATCCGCAACCCACACGCAGCGGTCAAGCTTCTCAGTGTCGCCCACAGAATCAGCCGTTGAAATGCGCATGATCTGTCGATCGAACCCAGTCGGTTCTTGAGGCACGTCGATTGTTTCATTAGTTGGAGACGTTCCACAGGCAGCGATCGCTCCGACCACCACGACTGCTGTCGCAAGTCGCATCGTGTGAAGATTCATCACACAGGAACGACACGAAGCAGATGATGCCAACGGCAGCTACAACATGCCTCGACAACATACGCCCGCAAGTCTCTTCCCGCCGCAGACAATTCGCGCAACTCTTTTGATGACGACACACATCGGCCATGTGCTGGAAGTCGGTGTCCGAACACATATGTCACCAAACGAAGAATGTCCTCTTCGCAAATTGGACACGTCGCTTCGGTTTCCGTACCAACGTTTGCTGCGGCCCGAATAAGTTCAGGGTGGGCATCACACACCTCATCGCGACGCAAACGGCCTATCCGAACCTGATTGATCAACATCCGACGGGCGAGACGATGATCGACAACTCCGCCTCCATCAGTTGAGCCACGCATTGAGCCAACCGAGAATGAGCCGACAACCGACATGTCTCGACAATAGCGGTGAATCGCCTGCCGGTCACTTGGTGTTATTTAAATCGCCGAGAGTTCGGTTTCGATCAGGTTCGCTGGCCTGGGTCGACCAAAGAGATAGCCCTGGCCTCGATCACACTTGAGATCACGCAATCGTTGCAACTGCAACGGGCTTTCAACGCCTTCAGCGACCACCGTCAATCCAAGGGCTCGCCCGAGTTGAATCACCGCCTCAACAATTGTTGAGTCCTCATCTTCGATGCCAAGACCACTGACAAAGCTTCGATCAATCTTGATCGCCTCAACAGGGAACCGCTTTAGATAGGTCAATGATGAATACCCCGTGCCGAAGTCGTCGACGCTGAGGTGGATACCCAGCCCACGAATTTCTCGAAGAGTTGACGTCGCTGCTCGGGCGTCAGCAAGCAAGGCTGATTCAGTGATCTCAAACCACACCGAGTCGGGGTCGAGTCCAGTCTCATCGAGAATCTCAACGACCGTTGGTAAAAACGAACTATCGACAAGTTGACGACTACCAACGTTCACAGCAACCGAGCCATTCGCAAACGAGTGGCCGGCAGCACGCCACCGTGCCATCTGTGACAGCGAATTCCGCATCATCGAAGCCCCGAGTGAAACCAAGAGACCCGACTCCTCGGCAAAAGGAAGGAACTCAGCTGGAGGTAGCAATCCTCGGTCAGGGTGAAGCCATCGAGCAACGACTTCGAACCCGACGATTCTTCCGCTTTGGAGTTCAACGATCGGCTGAAAATACGGCACGATCTCGCCACGCTCAACCCCACGGCGGAGCTCGCCCACCGTCCGAAGGGCCTGCATTCCAGATTCGTGGCTGCCAACTTGAAACGCTTCAACACAATCGCGGCCGCGACTTTTCGCTCGGTACATCGCCGCATCAGCGTCTCGCAGCATCTCGTCTGGTGACATCCCTGCATCGTGATTTGTCGACCATCCAATACTCACGGTGACGAAAAATTCATGGCCGTCAACAGTCACAGCCGGATGAACCGCAGCCCGAAGACGTTCAGCAGCGGTAGCCGCATCGACAGGGCCGCCGCGCCCATCGAGGACAACAACGAACTCATCGCCACCAAAACGAGCAAGCAAGTCTCCTTCCCGGACTGCTCCCTCCAGCCGTTGTGCCACCTGTCGAAGAAGTTCGTCACCGCGAGCATGCCCCAGGCTGTCGTTCACCACCTTGAAGTGATCAAGATCAATGAACAGCAAGCCGACAAGTCCGGGCCGTGAACCCGTTAACCGTTGCTCAAGCACCTGCATGAAGTACGAGCGGTTGGCAATCCCGGTCAGTTCGTCGTGGCGAGCCGCATGTGTAAGTTGTTCGGCGGTTCGACGCTCCTCGGTGACATCCTCAATGTGATGAATGGCAAACAAAATTCCGTCATCTTCTGACACCGAAACCCTTGTGCGAGTCGTGAGATAGGCCCCGTCTCGCCGTCGATAACGCTGGTCAACAAGGTACGAATCAACCACGCCAAGTTCAAGTTGCGCGCGATGAGATTGAGATGCACGAACATCCTCTGGATGAGTGAGTTCTCTCAACGTGCGACCAACGAGTTCATCGGTCGAACGTTGCAACATGCTGGCGAGAGACTCGTTTGCTTCGACTATTCGCCCATCATCGAGACGAACCAGCACCATTCCGGTCGGTGCTGAGTGGAATGCCTGATGAAAACGATGGCGAGCTTCATCAAGTGCTCGGCGGTGGCCAGCGACCTCGTCGCGATCGGTCAGCCTGACCAAAATTGGACCCGTGTCGTCAGGTCGCTGAACGGTAACCTCAATCGGCACGACACGACCATCGGTCGTTGTGACCGAAACCTCGACTGCCGCATGAGGCCCACCATGTCCGTCAGAAACCTCATGTGGAAGTCGTGTGATCCATGGCCCCAAGGCGCCACGATCTGGCTCATCTAGCCAGTTGTCAAATGGTGAACCGACGATGGAACTCACAGGTAAACCCAACAGCTCACTGCCCGCTCGGTTTACTTCAACAATCACACCTGAGTGATCAACATGAAGGAGTGCCTCATCAAGAGCGTCGAGTAATGCCCTCGCCGACGACGCATCACCGACTAGGGCTGGTGCTGAACTCGCCGTCATCTCAGCCGCTGCCGAATTACTCGCTACAGGTGACGAGTTCGATCGCCGTTCACGCATAAGCAGCAACACGCCGATGATGACGACACCCACACCTACTGCCACTGGAGTTGCGAAGGTTGAGAGCGAGCTCATGTCCAGACGCTACTGACCAGCCGATTCAGGTGAAAGGATCATTGTTGACTTGCATACCACTCATCGAGACGAGCCAGCAGTGCCTCTTCGCCAATCAAGCCCTCATCGAGACGAATGTCCATGAGAAAAGCAAGTGCCTTGCCAATTTCTGGTCCAGGCGAAAGACCTAAATGTTCCATCACTCGTTTTCCGTCAAGTTCAGGTCGAAGTGCCTTCAGTTCTTCGGCTACTGCCAACTCAGAAATGCGTGCTTCGAGTTCGTCCATACGACGCGACAACGTCCGAGCTTTTTTCTCATTTCGTGTCGTGCAGTCGCAGCGAGTGAGCACATTGAGTTCGTTGAGAAGTTCGCCCGCGTCTCGTACGTAACGACGAACCGCAGAATCACTCCAACCGAGGCGATACGTGTGGAACCGAAGATGAAGCGCAACAAGCTCTGTGATCGACTCAATGTCCTCATTTGAGAAACGCATTGCGTTGAGACGCTTACGAGTCATCTTTGCTCCAACAACATCATGATGATGGAAGGTTGTCCCCTTACCTTTTTGAAATCCTCGAGTACGGGGTTTGCCAACGTCGTGGAATAGTGCCGCGAGTCGGACTATTCGAAAATCAAAGTTCCGGGCTTCTTCGTTCAGTTCATCATGCGGACGAACGTTCTCGATGACGGCGAATGTGTGCGTGAGGACATCTTTATGACGGTGAATTGGGTCGTGCTCAAGGCGCATCGCGGGAAGTTCCGGCAAGAACAAATCCGCGAGACCCGTCTCAACAAGAAACCACAACCCTGCAGTTGGATGTGGGGTGCAAATGATCTTTTCGAACTCGTCCCGAATCCGCTCTGCAGACACGATCTCAAGACGAGGTGCCATCTCTCGCACCGCCGCCAACAGCCCTTCTTCGGGTATGAGTTCGAGTTTTGTGATGAAGCGGGCGGCCCGCAACATTCGCAACGGGTCGTCGCTGAAACTTTCCTGCGGTGCAATAGGTGTCCGTAACACACGCTGCAACAGATCAACTGCCCCATTGTGAGGATCGACAAGTGTTGGGGTGTCATCTGTGAGCTCGAGTGCCATTGCGTTAACGGTGAAATCGCGCCTCGATAAATCCGTCTCGATGTCATCGGCGTACACCACATGCGGCTTCCGAGATTCGTCGGTATACGACTCGGCTCGAAAAGTCGTGATCTCAAGAATGCGCTCACCAAGACGAGCCCCGACCGTTCCGAACTTTTCACCCTGATTCCAAACCGCATCAGCCCATCCATCAAGACAGGAATGAATCTCATCTGGGCGAGCCGATGTGGTGAGGTCGATGTCATCGGCTTCACCAAAGGAGTCATCGCCAAGCAGTAAGTCACGTACTGTGCCACCCACGACGTAGAGACGGTGGCCGGCTTCTCTGAAACGTTCCGCTAAAGGAGAAAGTTCTTGGAGCACGGGTTCAAACCGGGCAGGGATCACTTATGCGAGGCTACCGCCGACACCGTCTCCAGAAAGTCACCGTTGGCGACTACCGTCAGGGAGAATGCAAGAAGAGCGCTTTCAACCAATCGACGACACCCCACCGTCGAACGCGCTCACCATCGCATCGTCGTCACAGCCAACTCTCCACCTCACAGAGTGGCCATTTGATGTAACGATCGCAATGCTGGTCCAAGCAGACCACACCATTGAGATCGACTCACATCATCTCGTCGAACTCATCGAGCGGGCGTCAGCGCTAGGGGTACGAAAAATTCGGACTGGGGCTCTGCGGGCCACCTCGGCTCAGCGTGTCCTCGCACAGGGGTTTGATGTCATCGACACGCTTGCGCTGCTGTCATTCGATCTGTCACAACCGATCCCCCACCGACGGGAGAGTTCTCGAATTCAACCGCTGCGTCGTCGGCATTACGAGCAGGCGGAAGCGGTCGACCTTGACGCGTTTGGGCCAAAGTGGGCTCAGCACCGCAACGCATTACGTGACACGCGACGGGCCACACTGCATTCTCGAAGTCGACGAGTGAGTGGCGACAACGAGCCGGTGATCGGTTTTGCATTATCGGGATACACCAATGACGTCGGTTACTTGCAACGCCTTGCGGTTTCTCCATCTCATTCTGGGCGTGGTATCGGATGGTCCCTGTCATGTGATGCTCTGCGATGGATGGAGCAACGTGGTTGCGAACGAGTACTCGTCAACACATCCGTGCAGAACAGCGCCGCTTTGCGTCTTTATGAACGCATCGGATTTTCTGAACTGCCTGAACAACTCACGATTGCTGAAATTGAGATGGACATTCCCAAATGATGGGAATTGCTCGACGACGCCATTGCGCAAGTGCGGCAGGTCTCGCAACAGTGTTGCTGGCTGCACTGCTTGCGAATGCTGCTCCATTGGCGCGCGCCTCAGTTACCGCCGATACGGAGACCTCCGGGCTTCGTCTTATCGCATCAACATTTTTTGCGGATGACAGTGTGTCGCTCACCTACGACCTTGTCGTGAATACCCCCGAAATCACTCAACCAACGACCGTTGCGGCAGATCGTCCCTCCCCCACGGGTGATGAGGTCAGCACGTCATCGTCGTCAATCAACGCAACTCCGTCGACGACCCTTGGTGCCTCTCAAGGCGCGGATCCTTCCGAGATCGCCCCACCAGACGTTTACGAGCCGGCCATGATCGTGCGTGTCGCCATCCACCGTCCGCTCAATGGTGAGTCGTTGACCGATGTGGTCACTGGAAACGCGGGAGACGTTATTGATGTTGTGACCGCACCTCTGAATCAATTTGCGGCGCGTGATGTTGCAACAAATACTGTCTCGCTCAACATTGATGTGCCTCTTCAAATGCGATCGAGTTATCTCGCTTACCTCGGGGATGTTCTCGAATACGTCGATCCTGGAATCACTCCAATTTCAGTTTCGATTATCCGCGGCACAACAGTCATCGCCCATGACGTCACGTTGATCGATGTTGGATGGCAGTACGTCGATGCTGCACCACTCACGATGTCAACTGTTGCACACATCGCAGGTCGTTCGACCTTGACTTCACCAGGAGATGGTTCGCTATCCGCTGAAGATATTTCACGCGTGAACAACGAGTTGAGTCACCTTGCCTCTCTCCTCATCATCTCTCGGATTCCAATCTCGCTCGCAATTGCACCTGAACTTGCTCCGCTCCTTGTGGACGGCACGATCGCCTCCTCGGAAATCGACGTCGACTTCGATCAACTCCTCGTCGACAACGGGGGTGAGTTGCTCTCCCTCCCACTGCGCAACGTCGACCCATCTGCCGCTGCTCGTGCCGGGCTAGGTGAACGATTCGCTACAGAACTTGATGCTGGCAATCTGTCCCTTCAGAACGCCTTTCCCTCACACATCCCCACTCGCACTATCTGGCTTGTTGACGAGAGCGCAACATCTGACATTGTCACCGAAGAAGGGGCATTGCTTCTTGGTGATCTTGGTGTTCAACGTCTTGTTATGAACGGCGACGCGTATGCCGGCGGAATACCTCACGACAGCCTTGATGTCACCCTTCCTGGGTTGTATGCCGTGGGATCAGCAGCGCTACCGGTAACCATCGCCGACCATTCCGTCGCCCCTTCTGCGACATCAGTAGACACAGCAACCGACCAAGCAGTGCTCGTGACTGCCCAAATCATGGAACGTCGTCATGCGCGTCCAGAGCTGGCTCGGTCAATCATTCTGACATCGACTAACTTCGCAGTTCCCAATGCTGAAGTGCTTCTTGCGATTGAGCGCATGCTTACTGACGATCCCACCGTGCAATTCACAACGGCATCTGCGCTTCCATTGCTAACCGCCTCAAATCGTGCGCTAGTTAATTCAACTACTCCCTCAATTGATCTTTCGCAGCGACAGCTCACTGCTGATTCGCTGCGCGGCCTCATCGATGACACCGCCAGCATGTTGGGGATTAGTAACCCGCAAGTCACGAGATGGAACGAACTGCTCGACGATCTCTTTGATGGAAGAGGCGACGGGAAATTTGTCGTTGACATGATCGATCTTGTGACTGCAGAGACCACTGAGGTCCGAAATCGGGTGTCTGTTCCGATGAGTGGCACCGTCAACCTGACGGGCCGCGATACGCCGCTTCCGCTCGTCATTGAGAACAGTGGAACCGAGCCACTTACTGTCCTTGTACGACTAAAGGCCCCGCGACTCATTGTCCCAGAAGATCCAGTACGAACCGTGCTGCTCCCAGGAACAAACTCTCTTCAGGTCCCGGTTGAAGCGCGCACAAATGGATCGTTTGAGGTTGAAATTGAAGTGTTGTCGCCCGCTCAAACTCCGGTGGTGAGTGGTGTCACCATCACGACCACCGCAATGACGCTGTCTGGGTTTGGTCGACTCGTCGGCTTCGGCTTGATCCTTGTTTTGATTTCGTGGTGGATCAGTCATCTGCGTCAACAGCGGCGACAGTGAACGCGTCATTGACCCACCAAGTTGCCGACGCAATTGCAGGTTCTGAGAATGAGATTTCGGAACCCGATTGGATTTCCCCGATCGTGAGGCCAAGTCGCACTAGCGTTCGTGTCGTCCATGACCTCCTTCGATGACTCCCACGGCTCGCCAAGCCAGCTTGAGGACGCCCAAGTTCTGGCTGGGCGTTATCGCCTTGACCGCCGGATTGGTCAAGGCGGTATGGCAGAGGTATGGGTTGCAATCGACGAACAACTTGATCGACGTGTCGCCGTTAAGTGGTTGAAGTCAAATTTGGCGACTGATGAAGTTGTCGCTGAGCGATTTCGACGAGAAGCGATTGCAGTTGCTCGGCTTAACCATCCCAACATCGTTTCGGTTCATGACGTGTTCGAGCACGATGGACGCCAAGCGGTGGTCATGCAATTAGTCGAGGGGCGCAGCCTTCGACAGGTGCTCGACAGCCAGAAGCGGCTCGGGCCTGAGCTCACGATTCATATCGGTGCGTCTGTTGCTGCAGCATTAGATGCCGCCCACGCTGCTGGATTCGTTCATCGGGATGTAAAGCCGGGGAACATTCTCGTCACTGAAGATGGTCGCGTTCTGCTCACCGATTTTGGGATTGCAAAAGGACTTGATGGGGTCGAAGACGACCTCACCAGCGACAACGTCATGATGGGCACTGCGAAATATCTTTCGCCAGAGCAGGTGCGTGGACACAAACTTGACGGTCGAGCCGATCTGTATTCACTTGCGCTCGTGCTGTACGAATGCCTTGCAGGTCGCGTTCCGTTTCTTGGTCAGTCTGACGCTGACACCGCACTTGCCCGCCTGCAGCGCGATCCAACCGACCTCGCACATCTTCGGCCGACGCTTCCAATCAGCCTTGTCAATCTCATCCACCGGACTCTTGCTCGTAATCCTGCACATCGTCCAGCAACTGGTGGTGAACTTCGTCAAGAGTTGATGAATGTCGATACGACACCGCCACAGATTGATGGAACGCCAATCGAGCCTCCAACTCCTCGCCTCCAGCCTGTTCGGCCAGGTGAGTCAGGTCGCCTTCCGCGGGTGGACACGATGATCGCTCCAACTGTTACCGAACCTGCTCCGGTCATCCCCACAACACTTTTTGATGATCCGTCAGTTGGTGCACCTCGAGTTATTCGGCGACCCTGGATTCCAATTGCGCTTGCGAATGCCGTGGTGATCTTCCTTATCGCAGCGCTGATCATCGCAAACCGAAATGGTGACTCCTCTTCAAACGTCTCGCCACTACCTGATCTCACGACGTCACCGGTGGTTGAACGAGATATCGAAGATTCGATCATCCTTGATGACATTGAAGATTCGTTGTCACCTGAGACTCAGATGCCGGTGAGTTCAACCTCGATTGAGCTCACCGCATGGGATCCGTTCGGTGACAACGGATCTGAAAATGATGCGCAGGCCCCTCTCGCCGTTGCAGATGGCAGTCGGGATACCGCATGGTCAACCGAGTGTTATAACGATCAATACCTTGGAGCAAAGCCTGGTGTTGGTCTCATCGTGAGTCTTCCTCAATTGTCGAACGGACGTCTCGAGTTCGAGACGCTCAATGCGCCATTCCAGATTGAGATCTACCGAACGGATGCTGTCGAACCGCCACTTGCTCTTGAGTCGTGGACACAGGTTGGCTCAATGAGTTACGGAAATGAACCAGGTGCTGTCTCAGTGCCTGTCGATGAAGCGTCAACACATCTCGCAATCTGGCTGAAAGAACTCGGACCAGATGAAGCCTGCTCTTCGGCGAACCCTTACAGGGGACGAATCGGTGAACTGCAGTGGCTAACGAACCCCTGAACGACTCCGAGTTAGTTCAACGAGCGCAAGAGGGCGACCGCGACGCTCTTGGCGTCGTGCTGCAGGCCCAATACCAACGGGTGTTCGCGGTCTGCTACCGGATGTTAGGAGACCGCTCTTCCGCCGAGGATCAATCACAGGAGGCACTACTTCGTATCGCACGTGGAATTACCACATTCGAAGGAAATTCAACATTTGGCACCTGGTGTCACCGAGTGGCGACCACGACATGCCTGGACGAACTTCGTCGACAACGGCGACGTCTTCTGACGACCAGCCTCACCCAAGATGACGACTCGGATCTTGAGATTTCAGACGACGTGGATATCACGACTTCAATCGAGTGGAGTGATGTACGAGCCGACATTCGATCGGCCCTTGATGCAATCCCTATTGAATTTGCGAGGGCGGTCGTCATGCGCGATGTGCTTGAACTCGATTACGTCGACATTGCTGAGTTGAGCGGAATCGCACTAGGGACTGTGAAGTCCAGAATTTCTCGCGGCCGAGCATTGCTTGCTGAATTACTTGGTGGGAACCGTGACGGTGATGTTGAACGTCTAACCAATGGAGACGAGCAATGAGTGACGACAACATCAATCAAGTCGCACCAGACGAGGGCGATGCTGATGCAGTTGTTGTTGCGCGTCTTCGCTCCGCTCTACTCGATGATGTCGCTGTTAACGAGAGCACCCAAGCGCAGGCAATTCGGGCTGTGATTGAAGAGATCGATCGTGATTCGTCGACGGGTGCTGTCGCCGACCTGTCGTCTCATCGACGAACTCGATCGAACTCATGGCTTCAAATAGCGGCAGCAGTCGTCGCCGTTGCGGTCGGCGCCGGCGTGTTCTTGCGACTGCAAACCGGTGGCGACGATTCCATTGAACTCTCCATTAAGGAGTCCGCCGTTCAACGATCGCAGGCTGATGCAGCAGATGCGGAAATGGCCGACGATGCAAACGACGCTGTCGGCGGAGCAGTGCCTGAAGCAGAGTCGTTGGAGAGCTCCGTTGCTTCG
>Ga0208785_1000601_pt1 | contig 16065 bp, 21 predicted proteins | sample DEB08_DNA_2_FD_185499 | JGI IMG/M metagenome (GOLD analysis project Ga0208785, IMG submission 185499) | Aqueous microbial communities from the Delaware River and Bay under freshwater to marine salinity gradient to study organic matter... | ecosystem: Environmental > Aquatic > Marine > Coastal ...
ACGGTGCCTGCTCAGATATTCATCGAGCATATGCGGAGTGGGAAAAGCGAACCGGCATATCGAGTGAGAGCTGGTATGTGAGGTGCAAACGAAAACAGAAACAACGAAGAGAAGAATCCAACAATGAAAATGACTCAGAAAGCACAGAACCAACTACTTAAAACAGTAGCACGCCAATACCGAGTAACCGTTGCAGAAATGCGAGGGCGCGTCAGGAAACAACGGGTGGTTAGGGCGCGAGCTGCGGTAGCCAAAATGCTTCACGAAGATTTCCGGCAAGCGACAGTCTTTATAGCCCATTTGCTGAACAAAGACAGCAACATGGGGCACCACTACATTAAGCTGAGCCAGGACTACGAGCGAGACTACGACTGGCACAAGCGATACCAGCAAGCCCGGTTCGAGTCGGTTAGAGACCTGATGTAGTCCATGAAATACATCCGGTTCTATAGCGACGCATGGTTGTCCAGCACCAGGATCCTCAGCAACGAGGCAAAGGGTGCCTGGATAGACCTGCTCTGCTTCCTAAACGCTCAACCCACACCAGGCCAGGCCGAGCTCACTGCTGACCAGCTGGGACGGTTGTGGGGCGTCAGAGATAACCAGCTGCATTCACTTCTGGCTGATCTTAAAGCTTCCGGGGTCTGCGAGATTGAGATCGGTGAGACCATCGTGATTCGATGCAACCGACTTGTTCGAGAGGCTGAGGAGCACGCCGAGTTCATCCGTAAATGCAGTGAGTCTGGTAAGAGGGGAGCAGCCATTAAAGGTACCCTAAAGGGTACCCATCAGGGTACCTCTAAGCGAACCCTAAAGGGTACCCTACAGCATACTAACACTAACACTAAAGCTATATCTAATAGTAACTCTATAGAGCCCAAAAAGCAGTCGGCTGATAGACAGCCTCCGACTTTGGATGAGGTTCTTAAATTCTGTGAGCGGGAGAGCATACCAGCTGAACTCGGCCACAACTTCTTCGACTACTACCAGACCGAACAGCTCTGGACTAACAAGAACGGAAAACCAATCGACTGGTGGCACGGCATCAGGGCATGGAAGCGCAAAGGGTATGGAAAAAATAGACCAAACGGTGCTCCAACTAGGAGCCCAGTTAACAGGAACACTGGAAACGCCAACGAGGCAGAGGATCCCTCCGATTACGCAACAGTGGGCAGACTGGTTTAAACTCAAGATAGTTGACCAGCAAGTAAGCAGCATGATCGACATAGCAGCAAACTGGGCTCTGGATATCAAAGAGGGTGAAAAGCCCAAGTGGCTGTCTCTCCTGGGGAGCAGTGGTTGTGGAAAAACCCACATTGCCAAGCGACTATGGCACTGGATTACCAAGCGCCCTGACTTCCAGGGACGATCTGACTACTCACCGCAATACATCTATTGGCCCAAGTTCGTTGAGGAACTGAGGTCGGGAGCTGCTTACAACCGATACCAGGACATGATGCGGTGGCGATACCTGGTGTTGGACGACGTTTGCGGTGAGAGGGAGACCGACTACTCGACTGAGAAGCTTCACAACCTACTGGGAAGCCGGGACGGCAAGTGGACACTGATCACCAGCAACAAACGCATGATGGACATTGCCATCCTGGACCGACGCATTGCATCCCGAATGGTTCGAGGAGGCAGCTTGGTAGCTGACATCAGGACCAAAGACTACAACCTGAGAACGGAAGATGAGAAAACTATCAATCCTGGGAATTGAACGAGACGTGCATTCACCCCTCAAAGCTAGGCAGCTGGGATACAAACCATTCACCTATGCGTATGAGCCCAACACCGAGGCTTGGATGATCGATCGGTTGGCAGCTGATTTAGACCGAGCCAGAACCGATTGGGTTATCGTCTACGTCCCGGATCCTCATGCAAAATCCCATGACTACATTGAGATCTGGAAACGATCATACAGCAAACATGCCTAAATTCATTTCTAACGGTGTTAAACGGTGTGCAGCTGTCATCACCCTACCGAGACACAAAAATGCGTCAGAACTAATCCTGGAGCGATTATGGACCATTTAAAACCACAGAAGAAACAGGCACCAGGCTTCGTGCAGAAAAGACCGAGCCTGGAGCCAGACCAGAACGTCGGGATGCATGAGGCGATTGAGCCCTACCGAGGAGACATCGAGAACATCATCCCTGAGAGTGCAATCCAGGCCAGCTCAAAAGCCCTCAGAGGGCAGGACAGATACAGCAGAGATAACATTAGGGTGTTCCTCACTGCCATCGCCCTGGGGATGAAACAGAACGCAGCAGGGAGCCTGATTCACGTCAAACCAGAGACTATAAGCCGGTGGAAAGCAGCCCACCCGGACTTCGATGAGGCGATGGAAAAAGCCAAATCCATCAACAAGCTCATGTTGATGAACTTCGTCTATGCGGGGATGAGTAAACAGCCGAGGCTCGCGTTGGATCTACTTGAGCGCGTGCATCCTGAGGATTACGCCCCGACCAAGAGGGTGGAACAAAGCGGGTCCATCGCTCATACACACGGTCCATCTCAACTACTTCAAAAGCTTCATGAAACCAGGCAAATGGTAGACGCAACAGATCAGCAGTCTGTTGCTATAGAGGCGCAACCTGTTGATAGCGAGGATGCCGAGTGAAACTGTACCCAGGTAGCAGTCGGATCCAGGCAGTAGGGGTGGTGGTAGGGGGTGGGAGCCCCCAGCAGCCTAATGACTATCGAACACCCCCACCCCCCTCTTTTCTTCGCGTATGAGAATTCTTTTTTTAGCCCTACTACTTGCTGGTTGTGCCAATGAGCCCCCAGTCCATATCTACGTTAGCGATCCGAGTTACATACTTGCAGAAGTCCCAGCTGAGCACCATGGAGTAGCCTCTTGGTATGGCGAGAAATACCGAGGGCGCCCTACTGCCAATGGGGAGCTGTTTGATCCTGGGGCCATGACAGCTGCTCACCGGACGTTGCCGTTTGGGACCAGGCTGCTGGTGAAGCGGGGTTCCCGGTCGGTAGTGGTTACCGTAAATGATCGGGGTCCGTTTGTCCCTGGGAGGGAGCTGGATCTCAGCTGGGCAGCATTTCGGGAGTTGGCGGATCCGGACCTCGGACTGATCGATGTGACATATGGGGGGGTATCATCATTGAAATAGCCGCCACAACGCCACAGATAAGAAACGGTAATCTGCTGGTTGCTATATGCAGCTGGTCACCGTGAATTGGAGTCATGGTGACTCTAGTGGTGAAATGCGAGCAGAAGCCCGACGGAGAGATGGTGCTGACCAGGGCAACGAAATCTTCTGATGGCACTGACGCAGAGTCCTACCTGGTGACGCAGCTGGTTGAGGTGGTAGATGCATTAATGGATGCAGCTGACCAGCTACTCGAGCATTTCGATCAGCAGGAGGACGATGATGGCGAGCTGGATTGGACATTTCCGAAGCGCAACTAAAGAGCCCGACCCTGACAGGATGAAGCTGATCATTCGAGCCCAGATAGGGGATAACAGCAGCTACGATTTCCATACCCGGATAATCGTGGATGGGCTGTTGGCTAGGAACTGGGAACTGTGCCTGGTGCCATACAACCAGGATGCTTGGACTCGAGTCATCCCCAAAAAGTATGACCGGCTGCTTGCCAGGCAACCTCAGTTCGATGCACCGACGCTGATTATCCATCCTCCCAAGCAATTTCCTGACGACCCTCAGAGAACGATTTACAGCACTATGTGGGAAACCACCCGGATCCCTCAGAACTGGATAGGGAATCTCAACCGTTGCCGGGCTCTGATCATTCCGACCATGGCAAACATTCTCAGCCTGTCGGGCCAGGGGGTTAACGTGCCCATGCACAAAGTCGAATTTGGCATTGATACGGAGACATTCACCTACCAGGACTTTGAGAGTCGCCCCTACACCGTTTTTGGTACCTCGGGCATCACTCGGCATGGGTGGCCGCGAAAGGGCTTTGATGAGTGCGTGGAGGCTTTTATCCGGGCATTTCCAACTGGCAAAGAGAAAGTCGAGCTGCACTGCAAAGCATACCCAAAAGATCCTCTGCCGGGGTTTACGGATGGTCGAATCATTGTGGACCAGGGTGAGTGGCCCAAAGAAAAACTTCGAGACTGGTATGCGTCACTCGATGTGTATCTGTGTATGTCAAAGGGCGAGGGATGGGGATTAATGCCGCATGAGGCAGCTGCTGTCGGCAGGCCCAGCATCCTACCTCCATTCTTTGGTTTCTCGGAGCATATGACTCCGGAGGTTAGCTACCCGGTCGAATACGACCTGGTACCAGCTACCCACTACTACGAGGGGCAGGGGGTATGGGCTGATCCTGACGTGGATCATGCTGCCCAGCTGATGCGGCACATACACAACAATCGGGATGAGTTGATCAGGAAGAGCAAAGCGGCATCGGCTCATGCTAGGAGGTACACCTATGCCAGGATGGTCGATGGTTACGTGAGAGTGATTGAGAAGTATTTCAGCAAAAGCCATGGATATTGAACAGATAGTCGCACTGATACAAGAGACAGCTGATAACGATACCTGGGCGCCTGACGAGGAGTTCTCGGTTTTTAACCAGTGGGACAAAAGCTACTACATCGCTGATCGGGAAAGATTCACTCACAAGTATCGCGTCTTTAAAGCGATTACTAGCGTGCTAAAGCCCGAGCACATTGTTGAGCTTGGGACTCATGGAGGAAGCGGTGCAGATGCTTACCTGACCGGAGTAGACTACCAGGCCCGGTATACTGGCTACGATTCGTTTGGGACTGCATACGATGAGAATGGGGAACCATGGGAACCTGCGGAGCGATGCAAGATGCTTTTTGCTGCTCGGGGTTTTAACCGTTTTAACCTGGTTACTTGCGACCTCAGGCTCACTGATCGTGTAGCAGCTGGCGACCTGGCCATCGTGGATGCTGGACACGATTATCGGAATGCGTATCAGGATCTGATTCTGTGCGCCAGGACCGAGCCCGATTACATCCACGTAGACGACTTTCCCGGGAATGGAGAGGTCCATATGGCTGTTGAGGATTTTATCAGAAACTACAGGGACTCGGTTGATGGCATGGCATACATCAGTCACATCAGCGGAAGCGCCCTGATTAAGATGCGCTATGACGACGTTTAGATCTGACACTTGGGACGAGGCAATTTGGAACCTCGTCAACGGGATGAACGAATATCGGGTGAACCGGTTTGCCGGGAAAATCGTTGTAGACGTTGGAGCCCACATAGGATCTTTCTCCAGGTTGGCAGCTGATAACGGAGCCACTGTAGTCTACTCGTTTGAGCCCAACGCGGATAACTACAGGGTGTTATGCGAGAATGTGGCCGGCACCCAGGTGCAGACATTCAACATGGCTGTCCATGCTGCCTCTGGGCTGCTTGTAAAATCCATCGAAAGCCTGGAACCGACTAATACAGGAGGGTGTGGAGTAATACTTAGCCCAGATGGGGAGGGAACCCCAACCATCTCGATGAACGACATCATAGACCTGGCCGGGTATGTCCACATTCTGAAAATGGATTGCGAGGGTGGTGAGTATCCTGGGCTCCTCAAATGCACAAAGCTGAACCGGGTGGATGCCATTGTGGGAGAGTATCACGGTCACGCCACCGAGACCATTGAGGGGCTCAAAGAGTATTTAAACAACAACGGTTTCAGTGTGGGGCTGGAACCAACAGCTGATGACCTGGGACACTTCTTTGCTGTCAGACTGTGAGAGCAGATCTTCCGATCCATTACTACAACCCTGAGTTGGCCCCGGAGTGGTTGCAGCAACACTGCCCAGTGGAGCCCTGGTATTCTAGACTCCTAGAGATCGACTACAGCATCATCAGGAAGCCCGATTCGGATATACTGATTCCGGTCAGCCTGTTTGATAGCAACTTGCACGATCACACCGGGCTTACTCGGAACGACCCCGATCACTGGCATCAGAAGTATTACTCATCGCTATTGGCGAACATTGCCAGGCTTGGTGAGCTCAATGGGGATGTAGCAGTGGAAATGTTTGTCGATCCGCTCCTGGCTCCCATGGTGTTGGATGGGATTACCGACGACAGGGTAAACTTCCATGTCATGAAGCACACCGCAATCGGTGCCACTGGCATGTTCTGGAGATTCTTGGTTTCGGATATACTGGGTGCTCGTCGATGCAGGGCAGCTGTCGAAATGGACATTGACCTGGATTGGCGAGACTTCTTCCCCATGCTCACTGATTACTTCCCGGTATCCCCGGTGTTTTACCCAAGAGGCGAAAAAGCTCTCAGGGTTTACCCAGGTGCAGAGCCTCAGAAGTACACGCCTGTTTGTGCTGGGCTATTCAGCTACAGAATGAGGGACGTGTCTTTCAATGTAGCTGAGATGGTTTGCAGGTATTGGAATTACTGCAACAACCTGTTGTCGGTGATTGAGCCTAAGAACGAATTCAACATGCCGTTTACGCATCACCCATGCGGGTTTGGGAACACCTGGAATTTTTACGGAAACGATGAGCGTTTCTTATGCAAGATTCTTTATTACGTTTTGCGACGTAAAGCGTGCCTGCACTTCCTAATGAAGAGGGAAGATATGGACAATCCACTCGAGGCTGAAAAAGCCGACATGGAGTTCACCAGGTCGCATGGCGGGAATGTATACGCTATCTGATGCCGGCTCACGACAAACCAAAGAAGATAACGCAGAAGCAAAAAGATGCGTTTGATCCATCCATAGTCCACCTCGACAGATTTGCTGAGGACATATTCGGGCTCAAACTCTACAAATGGCAGCGAGATGTTTTGGGAGACCTGGACAAGCCTGGATCCAGGGTCGCTTTAAAAGCAGCTAACGGTTCGGGTAAAACTGCAATGTGCGCCGCGCCAGCTGCGCTATGGCACGCACTGATGTTCCCCGACTCTGTCTGTGTCACTACATCGGGTGTTTACCGTCAGGTCAAAGAACAGATGTGGCCGACGATCAGAAGCTTGTCCAGGAAAGTGGAGGGGTTTGGCATTGAGATTAATCAGACTGACCTACGCATACCCCAGCTCAACTCTAGGGTCATTGGTTTCTCGACTGATGATCCTGGGCGATTTGAGGGTTTTCACGCCGAGAACCTGATGGTCATCATCGACGAATCAAAGTCGGTCAAAGATAACATCTTTGAGGCAGTCGAGAGATGCCAGCCAAACAGGATGCTGGTTATGAGTTCGCCGGGCGGGAACTCCGGTGAGTTCTACAAGATTTTCACGCGGCATTCGGACATCTACAAAACCCATACGGTCACTTCGTTTGATTGCCCTCATATCGAGAAAGCCTGGATTGATCAGCAGATCAAACGATGGGGCGAAGATCACCCGCTGGTTAGGTCCATGATTTTCGGAGAGTTCATGGCGACCAGCGATGAGTCTCTCTTGGTATCCTACGATGCATACCAGAAGTGCATGACCTCTCCTCCCAAGCACGTTAAGACCAGCCCAGTAGCTGGGGTAGACTTTGCAGCTGGTGCCGACGAGAACGTGCTGGCAGTCCGCGAGGGTAACAAGATCACCAGGATCGTTTCTTGGGTTGATAAAGACACGATGGCCTCAGTCGGTAAATTCATCATGGAATTCCGAAAAGCGAATCTGAAGCCTGAGGACATATACTGCGACGAGGGTGGCCTGGGTCGCCCCATGGCGGATGCGCTACGAGAAGCCGGCTGGGATATCAACCGGGTTAACTTTGGTGGACGCGCCAGGGACTACGACTCTTTCGTGAATCGGGCAGCTGAAATGTGGTATGAGACTGCCAGGCTGATTGAACGCCAAGAACTGATCTTGCCAGATGATGAGGTTCTCATGGCCCAACTAACCAGCAGACGGTGCCGAGCAAACAAAGCTGGTAAGATGGAGCTCGAGACAAAGGGCGAGATGAAGAGCCGAGGGCTGTCATCCCCGGATAGAGCGGATGCTGTTTGCATGGCGGTGGCGATGGGCTCCGAGCATGACTACATGGAGACTTACGTGCGACCATCAATTGAGGAAATGTTTGATGGAATTGAGATCCCGGACGGGTATGCATCCGCTTCCAACGGCATCCACTGTGGATAGATTCGGAAACTTAGCTATTGAGCAGTTGAGGGGCACCAATACCCTCGACCAATAATGGACTATTCTGAGCTCTTCAGTCTGACCATGGACGACCTGCAAGACCGGTCCCTCTGGGAAACCCGGCAGCAGATGTACTATGATCTGAGGCATCATGGGTTGAGGCGCAAGTCAAAGCCCTGGCCGGGTGCAAGCGATGCCCACTTCCCTCTCTCGGACACAATCATCAGCAACCTCAAACCGTATTACGTGCAACAGCTGTTTGCCCTAGATACGGTAGCCTCTTTTGTTTCCCTCCGCGATCAGAACACTGCGCTGACAACAGCTGCAAGTCAGTGGTTTGACTATAAGCTGAAGCAGAAGTCCAACCTCCAGGAGGAGATTATCTCTGCCATTGACGCGATGCTCGTCAGTGGCAGGGGCATTTTAAAGACAACCTACGATCTGGATGCAATGAAGCTCAAATTTGAGTCGGTTGATCCAATGCACCTGATCGTGCCCCATACTTGCAAAAGTTTGGACACGGCAGACAGATTCACTCATGTCCAGCATTACACTCCCGAATCATACCGTCGCCAAGTTGGGTTTAACCAGGATGCCGGGTTCTTGAAGTCGATTACCGGCGGATACACTGCTGAGGCAGGCGATGACAATCGCCGGCAGATGCAGCTTCAACGTGAGGGCATCACCGAGTCCTACGAACGTCAGGTAATCGTTTGGGAGACCTACGTCCAGAACGATGACGGTGAGTGGGAGATTTACACTTACAGTCCTCACAACCTCGAGGAACCTGTTCGGGCACCCATGAAAGTGCCATACGATCACGGGCTCCCTCCGTTTATTTCGTTTCAATACGAAATCAAAGATCCAGGTTGGTACTCTCCACGCGGAGTGGTCGAGCTGGTCGCAGTATTCGAGACCGCACTCTCCAAGCTGCTGAATGAGAAGAATGACGCTATGACGTTATATAACCGGCCACTTTTTCGGTCTTCTCGTTCGTTACCCAATACTAGCAACCTCCGATTCACTCCCGGACAGATCTTGCCTGAGGACATTGCGCCAATCCCAATGCCTCAGCCACCCATTAGCTTTGACACTCATATGGTGCTTTACCGGGAGCTGGCGCAGCAACGTGTCAGCACCCCCGATTTCGGTATCAGTCAAAGCCTGGAGAAACAAGAGCGACGCACAGCGACTGAGATCTCTGCCATTGGCAATCTGTTCTCGCAGTCAGCCGACCTGAGAATGCGTACATTCCGTATGCAACTCAGCAAGCTTTACGAGCAATGCTGGTCACTACTGAACCAGTTTGATGAGACCTCGCTGAACTATTTCTACCTGGAGACATTGCAGGCAGTGCCCCAGGAAGCGATCCACCAGGACTACGAGATCATCCCAAGCGGATCAGCTGATGGGGTGAACAAGACTTTCCACTACCAGAAAGCCCTGGGGAGGTTCCAGATGTTTGCCCAGGATCCGTTTGTGGATCAGATGGAACTGCGTAAGTCAGTCCTCGAGGCAGATGATTCCGGGCTAGTCAAGCGCCTCTTGGTAGATCCAAACGCAAAAGCAGCTGATGCAGCTGAGGAGCAGGCAATTGAGCTTGGCATCATGCGTATCGGCTTCCCAGCCCAGGTCAAACCTACTGACGACCATCCTACGCATGTCCGCACCATGCTCGACTACCTGGCGCTCAAGAGTAGTCAAAACGCTGACACTGACCCTGTAGAGATACAGCGGATACAGGAGCACTTGGCCCAGCATATGGCAATGTTCCAGGAGCAGGACAGTAAAGCGGCAAGACAGCTGGCGATGGAGGTATCAGAACTTTCAAATGCAGTTAATCAAACAAATCAGGCAGGTGTGGCGCCTCAGCAGGATGCTGCCCAAATTCAGCAACCCAACATGGACCAAGCAGGAAGCGGAGCAGTTACAAGCGTTCCTAGCCAGCCAGTTGGGGCAGAAAATTAAAACGGTAATTTTTTCATGGATCGTCAAACAGAGTTTGGCGTCTATTGACCGTGGGGCAAATGATGCCCAATACAACGTCGGATATGCAGCGGGTTTTCGAGACGGCATTGGCTGTCTTGACACGTTGGTCTCGCATGGACTACTCGCTGACGACAATGACAATACCTAATGGACGAAGCCATGGATCGCGAGTCCATCTTAAAGATGCTCGCAGGCGAAGAAGCGGGAGAGTCGCCAACTCCCAATCCGGAAGAACAGTCTCCTACAGCAGAAGAACCAACTGCTGCCAATGAAGAGGTTCAAGTTGATGACCAATCTTACGAGGAGGAATCAACTGAAACGGAAGATACCGGGGGTGGAGAAGATCCAGATCCCGAAACTGAAAGCCGATATGAAAAGCTACGGAAAGCAGAAGCCAGGCAAAAGAAAACCTGGCAAAAGCTCGACGAGGAAAAGCGGCAGCTCCGGGAGCTCAAAGAGCAACTGGAAGCGGAACGCGGGTCGATAGAACAAGAGAGGCTACGTGTTGCTGAGGAATTATCCAAAGCTGGCACTGAACACTCTCCAGATATCTACGACCAGGTAGCTCAGAAGTTTGAGGATGAGGGGGAGCCAGAGCTGGCTGAACAAGCCAGGAAGATGGCTGAGGAATCCAGGAACCGAAAGCAGTCGGCATCAAAGACCGTTGAAGTTGAGAAATTCAAGAAAGAGTGGTCTGAGTCCGTTTCTAAGTTGTCCGAGGAAAACCCGGAGCTCAAAGACGCGGACAGTGAGTTGTTTAAAGCAGTTAAGTATCTACTTGATAACAAACCTGCGCTGACGACTTACAGCACTGGGTTCCAGGATGCGGTTGAGGTGGCCAAATACTACGTCGATTCGCAGAACCTGGAACGAATCACAATCGAAAACAAGAAGCTCAAAACAGAGCTTTCCAATTTAAAAAAGAAAACAAACCTCGGCGGAGGGAACGTCATGAGGCGCACGGGGCCGAAAGGGTTCGACGACATGTCGCAATCAGAGCAACGAGATGCGATACTCAGGATGATTCGCGAAGCCGACAGATAGGAGATTAAATTATGGCTACAGATGCTAGTAGGAATCTGACCTCAACCATTGGTTCAGATACAGGGGACTTGGCGCAACACGCGCTTCAACGCTACTTCAGCCGCGAGTTGCTGAAGACCATCGAACAGACTGTTGTTCTTGATCAGTTTGCTTCCAAGCAACCACTGCCTGAGAAGAGTGGTTCCAAGAACATGCGCTTCTTCCGTTACGACGAGGGGAATGCCGCAAATGTATCCCAAATCACTGCTGAGGGAACTAACCCAGCTGCAAACGCGTTGCAGATTGAGTCTGTAGACGTTGAGCTGTACCAGTATGGTCAGGTGATTGCGATCTCGGATCTCGCTTCTGCTACTGAGTTGTTCAACAACCTCGAGCAGGCTACTCTGCGTGTTGGTCGTGACGCAGCTCTGAAGATGGATGGTATTATCCGCGATGAGTTGTTTAGGGATGATTCTGGTATTCCATCCACAAACAACATCTACTCCGGCAGCACAACTTCTTGGGGATCTAGCATCTCTGCTATTGATTCTACTGACTTCCTGGACGCCGCCACTTCCCTCAAGATTGAAGCAGCCACCCCAATCAACGGATTCTTCGTTGCTGTGGTTGGGCCTCAGGTCGCTCGCGATCTGATGAACGACGGTGACTGGATTGCTGCTCACCACTATGCCGCTCCTGACAACATCGTTCGCGGTGAAATCGGACGCTTGCATGGTGTTCGCTTCGTAGAAACCACCCTGCCATACCGTGCAGCTGTTGGTGCTCAGTTCACCTACGTTAGCAATGGTGCTTACTACGGTTCGGTTGTTGTTGGTGCAGAAGCTTACGCTTGTGCCAGCCTCAACAGTCAGTCTCCGTTCGCCCCATCGATAATCATCACCAATGGAGCTGACAAGTCTGACCCTCTGAACTTACAGACCAAAGTTGGTATGAAGTTCTACACCGCTGCCAAGAACATTCAGCCCAAGCACATCGCTAGGGTTTACAGCACCACTAACTACGGACAGTAATCATGCCATTCTCGTTCGATATACCAGCCGAGGCAGTCCAGCTGATGGACGGTGACGAGGCAGTAATGCCGGCCCAGGGAGATGTTGTGAGCATCACCATTGAGGGAACCGTTGAGTCTGTCGGTGAGGGTTCGGTTAGCGTTTACGCTAACAAAGCTAACGGTGTGGATCTCGGCGGAGACATGCAAGAACCCGGTGAGATGCCCGACCGTGAGGGTATGCTCGCAATGCTACAGGGAGCGCAATTATGAGCGAAGTCAAAGTACGCCTGGCCCAGAAGCCAGTGGACGAACCAATAACATTCGTTGTCGATGACGCAGCTGCGTTGACGTTCAAAGGCACCGCATCCGCGAGCGCCGGCTCGGTCATCAAGACCACCGGAACTCTCGGAAGCATTACCTACGGACTCAAAGTGAAGCTGGTTGACAGCTCGGGCGCAGCTATTGGGGCAGGGACTTATTACATCCCTCTCCAGGCTGAGTCCTAATATTTGTTCGCGTGTTCATACTCAGGGGGGAGGGTGACCTCCCCCTCTTTTAAACACTAGGTGGTCAACACCGTTTATGCCGACTTATACGTTTGAAAACGAAGCAGGGCAAACCCTGGAAATGAATGTCCCCATTGGGACGAGTGATGTTGTCCAAGATGGGCACCATTGGACGAGGACGACAACCCCGGAGGGATTCATGGTTAACACCGGAGCCCAGCTGCCCGATCAGAGGGCATCAATGAAGAGGGGTTACTACCAGGCCGAAGAAAAGGGCTGGAATAGCAAATTTAGTAAGAATCAAGTTAAGAAAATCTGGAATCTATGAACGACATCCCATCAAGCAGGGTAAAAGTCATCCGCGACTCGGCAGCATATACCGGGAAGTTTACGTGCATCCAGGCACTGAGTGATTGCGTTATCGCGAGCATGACCTCATCAGCCGACGGTGACGTGACCAACCTATCGATCCCAGCTGGCACTGTCTGGCGACTGGACATCACTGCCATCACGCTGACCTCCGGGGACATGTCCCTGACACTGGCATGATAGCCCTGCTGCACCGAGTAATATTTGGTCGCAAGATCACCAGCAGTGACGCCGGTGTGTTTGCGACCTACCTGGTGACCGACACTGGTCACAATCTGTTCGACGGTTCCAATCTAATAGTCAAGTAACATGGCAAACATTCGAGTCAAAGACCTCCCGAATACATCTGCACCGGCAGCGGATACAGATGAGTTTATCATCGACAGCAGCAGTGCAGGCACCAGGCGTCTTAATTATGGTGAGTTGAAGACTGCCATCTCTGGGGATTTCCAGTCAGGCACCAGCACGTACAAAGTCGCTACGCTCGGCAGTGATAACAAGCTGGATCCGTCACAGATTCCAGACACCCTATCTCAGGGTCTTAACTTCGTTGGGGTAGCCAACAGTGCTGGAGATTTAACGTCCACGACTCAAGGTGACTTTTATGTGATCCAGACTGCGTTCGGCGTTTACTCAGTCGGCGACCAAGCAGTCTATGACGGATCCGCTTACGTTCGGGTAACCGACGGCACTAAGCAGATCACCGAGGGTGGAACTGGAGCAACTACACTCCCAGACGCTAAAGGCAACCTCGAAATTCCAGACGTTGGACTTTCACCCAATCAGGTCCCGCTTGTGGGCCAGCTTGGGTCAATGGCGTTTCAATCCGCAGAGGGCATATCAGTTGATAACCTAGAGGTTACTGGCAAGCTCGAAATCGACTCATCGGGCAACGTCTCAATCGGGGCTGGAGACATAGCCAACAACGGGTCGCTACACGTCTACCGCAGCTCTGCAACTGCTGACCTCAACTTGCAGTCAGCTGGAGGCAGTGGCCGCAGCTTTGCAATTCAGTCGAAGACCAATGGCAGTTTGGTTGTTCGTGACAACAATGGAGCCGCTGACCGTTTGACAGTGGGCAGTGGTGGACACATCGGCATCTCCAACAACTCTCCCGGGTCAGCCAACGGGTCCGCAAACAATCTGGTAATCGGTAATGCGACAGATTCAACCTCTACTGGAATCAGCATTGTCACACAACCCGGTCAGGTTGGTTCTTTGTTTTTCGCTGACGGCACATCTGGAGTCAGTGGCTACATTGGTAGAGTCCAATACAATCACGGCACAAACTCAATGACGTTTGGTGTCAACGGCATTGTTCCGTGGGCAATTAATAGCTCTGGCAATTTCGTTGCCAACGGAGCATACGGCATAGATTTCGGGTCTACGAATACGACCACTGGGGTGACCGTCACTGGCTCCACGCTGGACCACTATGAGGAGGGGACTTGGACGGTAACCAACGATGGTGATGCAACCGGTGTTATTAATGCGAGCGACGCTACTTACACACGCATTGGCAACATTGTTACGGTTAGAGCTACATTTACGGTCACCACTAATTTTACCAGCAACAAAATCGGTGGGTTACCGTATCTACCAGCTACCAACTCAATTTCAAATTCCACATCGGGGACTCCGGTGATGACTCTCAGCGCAACATCCTCGCCAATAATCGCACACGTTTTGGGAAACACCGACACGGTGAGGTTTACCAGTGGGACGAATTTGGGGACAACCCACGCACTTAACACGACTCACCTGAGCTACCGAGTGTTTTTGTCGTATAACGTCTAACCAATTTACCCCGTCTGGACTGACGGGACGGACCGAAACTAAAATCATTATGGCACTAGAAGAAATCACCCTGACCGACAAAATCGAGGTCATCCAAAACGGCAGTCTGCAAATCAGGCATCGCCACGCAATCATTGACACCGAGACTGGCGAGGAGAAAGCCGCTAGCTTTCACCGTCACGTTGCCCACCCCGGCGACGATGTGACTGGAGAATGCGAACGAGTTAAAGCCATTGCCGCAGCAGTCTGGACTGACGAATGCGTTGCAGCCTATCAGGCCGCTATAGCAACTGAGCCAGAATCTGTTGTCACCGAAACTCCAACCGAGGCATAAGCGATGGCATCGTTCAGCTCTACCTACCCAGCACAGAGGCCAATATTCAGCCTAGACGCAGCGAACGCTGGTAGGCTGGACCCGAGATGTTCATTCACCCGCTCCGACACTCCGCCCACCTATGCTGCGCCATCGGCGGTGCATTACTGGAGTAATGAGAAGCATGAGTCCAGCCAGAACCTCGTTCTGCAAAGTCAAAGCTTCGACACGACTTGGACGCAATACCAATTAGCTTCCTCTGGTGGGTTGACCGGTTCGCAGTCGGCTCCAGACGGAACGACAACGGCTTGGCTTGTGACTGCTGGTACTCTGAGTCCCGGGGCTCCGTTCCTCAACCAAGCACTGTCGGGCATCGCCAGCTCAACAGAATACACAGCCTCCGTATACCTAAAAGCGGGTACTGCAAGCCACGGATATATCACTCTCCGTGGTCAATTTAGTCATCTTGCGTGGGCTGAAATAGATTTTGCGTCGCCTCTGTCGCCTACTACTGGTGGTGCAAATTTCACCAGCATTTCAGCCACATCCACAGCAGTTGGGTCGACCGGTTGGTATCGGCTAACGCTAACATGTACCACATCGGCGGTGGCCTCGCCAAAGGCATACGTTGGCCCCTCAGATGGCACGGACCCCGGCCTGTATGGGGAGGCGGTCTGGAATTGTGCTGGCGAAACAATTTATGTTTGGGGTTACCAGCTCGAGGAGCGAGGCAGCGCAACCGCATACAACGCCACCACAACCTCCATTCATCGGGCCTATGCCCCCACGCTCAAATCGGTAACTACCGCTGGGCAACCCAGATTTGAATACGACCCATCAACAGATGGGCAATCAGCCGGTACTAGCCTCGGAATTCTCATCGAGGGGAGCAGCACAAATCTGCTGCCATATTCATCAGACGTAAGCCAGCTCTCTGGCACTAAAAACGAGGTCGAAAGCAACGTAGCTATCGCGCCAGACGGGAC
>Ga0208785_1000606_pt1 | contig 15995 bp, 12 predicted proteins | sample DEB08_DNA_2_FD_185499 | JGI IMG/M metagenome (GOLD analysis project Ga0208785, IMG submission 185499) | Aqueous microbial communities from the Delaware River and Bay under freshwater to marine salinity gradient to study organic matter... | ecosystem: Environmental > Aquatic > Marine > Coastal ...
CATCGCCGGTTACGACGGAGTGAAACAAGAGATCACCGAAGTTGTCGACTTCTTGCGAATGCCTGAACGCTTCGCGGAAATCGGCGCTCGCGTGCCAAAAGGCATTCTTCTGGTCGGCCCTCCCGGAACCGGTAAAACTCTCTTCGCTCGTGCGGTTGCAGGTGAAGCGGGTGTCGGCTTCCTCAGTGTCACCGGTTCGGACTTCATGGAGATGTTTGTCGGAGTGGGTGCAAGCCGAGTCAGGGACCTCTTCCAACAAGCCCGCCGTATGGGGCGCGCCATCATCTTCATTGATGAAATCGACTCCATCGGACGGAAGCGTGGGGCCGGTCTCGGTGGTGGCCACGATGAACGCGAGCAGACCCTCAACCAGATGCTCTCAGAGATGGACGGGTTCGAAGGTTCCGAAGGAATCGTCATGATGGCTGCGACAAACCGCCCCGACATCCTTGATCCGGCCTTGCTTCGGCCCGGGCGGTTCGACCGGCAGGTCATCGTTCCGCTACCGGAACTTTCCGACCGTGAAGCCATCCTGAAGGTTCACGCCAAAGGTAAACGAATTGCCAGTGACTGCGACCTCGCACTGGTTGCCCGCGGCACACCAGGGATGAGCGGTGCCGACCTCGCCAACCTCATCAACGAAGCCGCATTGTCTGCGGTTCGCGACGGCAAAGATCAGATTTTCGCTATCCACATTGAGCAGGCCCGCGACCGGATCATCATGGGTCAGCAACGAGAGTCGATGGCCTTGTCGAAAGACGAAAAGGAAGTGATCGCCTACCACGAGGCCGGACACGCGGTGTGTGCTGCGGTGCTTCCTACCGCTGACCCGCTCCACAAAGTGACGATCATTCCTAGTGGGATGGCGCTTGGGGTCACGATGCAGCTCCCCGAAGCCGAACGTCACATTTACCGTGAGGACTACATCCTCGACCGGCTCGTGGTCATGTTTGGTGGACGAACGGCAGAAGAACTCGTGTTTGGTGTGGGGTCAACGGGCGCCGCCAACGACCTTCTGCAAGCCACCAGCTTGGCTCGCAACATGGTGCGTGAATGGGGCATGTCTAACGAGATCGGGCCAATGGCTTGGGGTTCGCAAGGCCAGGTGTTCCTCGGCGATGAAATGATGCAGACCCGCGACTACAGCGACGAGACGGCCCGAGTTATCGACACCGAAGTGGAACGGATCCTTCGCGAGCAGCAGGAACGCTGCCGGGAAACGCTCACCGAGTACCGGGCCGGTTTGGATCTCGTGGCCCGCAAACTGCTTGAGCACGAAACCATCTCCGGAGCGGAAGTCGAACGACTGCTTGGTCTGTCAACCCAGCGAGGAGTTGATTTTCACACCGAACCGGTCGTTGATCCGGCGGTTCCGGTAGGCGACGAACTCTGACCATGGACCGACTGCTCCTTGTGCTCGGGGCGGTAACCATCGCCGGTGCGGTGGGTTCGTTGCTTGGCCGTCGCCCGGGTGCCCCCGCAGCCAACACCCACAACGTGCCGGTGCTGCTTGACCGTAACGACTTCGACCGTCCCGAAGCCGCGTGGCTGGTGGCGGTCTTTACCTCCTCTACCTGCAACACCTGTGCCGGGGTTTGGGAACGAGCCGAGGTTCTCGCCAGCGACCATGTGGTGGTGCAGCGGCTCGACTATCAAACCGAGAAGCGCCTCCACGATCGGTACAACATCGACGGTGTCCCTACCGTGGCCATCGCTGATCAGGACGGAACGGTCGTGCGTGGTTTCCTCGGACCGCTCACTGCAAGCGACCTGTGGGCGGCGCTAGCCGAGGCCCGCGACGCTGGCTAGATGCGGGCCACGCTGATTAGTTGCGGGCCACGCTGATTAGTTGCGGGCCTCGCTGACTAGTTGCGGGCCACGCTGACTAGTTGAGCGGGACGAGTTCGCTTCCGGCCACCGCCGACAACAACTGCCGCGACTCAAAGCCGAGGTTCTCGCGCCCAACCACTACCGGTCCTGACGCATGCAGATCAACTAGTTGGCGGTCATCGACATCGGACACGTCGATGAACGCCACCCGGTCCGGTTTTACGATGAACGGGGAAATATGGGTTTCTCCGTCGGCGGAAACGACCCGGATTTCTACGGTCACTTCCGACACCGTCGACGGGTTCACGATGCTGAGCAGAGATTTGTTCCCTCCCAGTACGGCCAGCCAGCGTTTCGCGGCCCCGTCGCTGGCTTCCATCCCCGCCAACCCCGGAACCTCGAGGCCTCCCGTTGGTACTTGCCGGCTCATCGAAACGGCAACCGGGACCCCTGACAGTGACCGGGCTCGAACTGCGAACGACGCCAGTTCAGCGAGTCGTGGTTCGTCGGCAATGTCGACGATCGCCGTCCGCCCAGGTCGGATCGTCAACTCGATCGGATCCGGTGCCTCCCCATCGGTGATCAATACTTCGAGGTCAACCTCGGCAACCTCATCTTCGGACGGGTTGGTCACATAGATCCGGTCGAACACTCCGCTCACCGACGAGACCGACGGCAGGATCGACACCACCGAACCCCGCTGAACCCCATGCATCACCGAAAGTCCGTTGACGGTTTCGTTGGCTCGAGTCTGCACCTGCTCCACCAGCAACCGCCCAGCTTGGGCTTCCACCACCACATGAACCCGTGACGCCACCGTCACCTCGTCATCGACACGAATGGCCACGACCTCCCCAGCCGGAACCACAACCGCCGAACGACTATCCAACCCGTATTCCGAGTCGAAACGCAGATCGGCAACCGCGTCACCCGGGAAGGGGTTGGCTAACACCAACACCATCTGTTCACCATCAGAAATCGTGCGGGTCGCACCGCCACCGACCACGTGGAGGCGATCGGTGGTGGTGGCGCACGGGAGCCGGGCCGTCCCGGTGGCGCCCTCGAAGTTTTGCTCGACCAAGACGTCCGGTGAACTGGTTTCCACCAGCGCTCCCACCCACTGCGACTCGGGGGCGAGATCACCAAGCGCTACCGGCATCCGACTACCAGCTGGAACTGTGTACGGAATCGCGATTCCATCGCCACCTAGGATCGTCACGTTCACCACCGACGGTTCATAACCGACGTTGGCGATGTCCAACCCGACTTGAGCCAGAGCCGAACCAGCATCAGCCAGCCCCGAGTTTGCTTCACCACCGGCGCAGAACCAGGTCCCGACGCTCGAATCGGGTGTGGTTAGTGGTTCCATGACGCCCACAAGGTCAAGGTCGCGGGCCCGTTGATCGCTTAACAGCCCTACCGTCAACAATCCGGCGATCACCGTGACGGCAACGATTCGGAACCCGGCCATCAGATACCCACCCGGAGCCGTCGACGAAGGAACGAACTGGCGCAGATCACCAACAACACCACTTGGATCATCGCGACCAAATGACGCCAGATGGGTGTCGTGTATTGCAGCACCGCAGTTCCGCCCGCTCCGGTGTCATAGACCCGAGCCCAACCGAAAGCTTCGCGACTGTCGGCTGTGACACTGTCGACGGTCAGACGCCACCCGGGGTCGCTGGTCTGCGCTACGAACACCCCAGCTCCGGCGGTTACTGGGCTTTCGGCAATGTCTCCGTCGCTCACCATCACCGGTGCGGCCGCCAAAATTGGTTGCGTGGCCAGATCGGCGACTGAGGCCCGACCGGAATCAAACTGCTGGTCAACCCCGGCTCGTACCGGTACCCACTCGACATTTTCATACACATGGACGGAGCTGTTGACCCCGGACAGGTAACGCAGATCCAGCTGAGAATCCAACGACTGAAGCAACGGAGCCGGCAGCGGTACCGCGTCGTCTGGATCGCTGAACGGGGCTGGAGCCAACCGTTCAACCCCGACCACGTAGCGAATCCCCAACCCGCCAAGGACCCGGCCCAGTCGGGAACCGTCGCCAGCCAGAACCATGTTGATGGCGTCTGCGATCTCGTTGCTGGCTCCCCGATCAGCCGGAACGCTTCGTTCGGTCACATCCGGCAATCCGTCAAGGGTCGATACCCAGGCCATTTCACCGGCGAGCGCGGTTCCTTCGGCCGGTAGAAAACTTGGCTCCCCGATCCAGAGCACCCGGTAGCTACCGACCACATCAGGATCAGCGAACGGCAACGTGTCGTCGTAGCCACCTCGGCCCAAACCCCAGCGGCCATCTTCGATTCTGGCCAAACCAGGCAGCACCGCTACCACCGAAACCACCAGCGAGACCACCAGCAACGCTCGTCGCCCCCGACCTGAACGGGCCAACACGTCACGTTCAAAAGCCAGCACCGCGGTGCCGCACAGCGCCGCCACCGCCACCGCGGCTGGGGCGAGCAGCACGATTGGTGACGGGATACCGAACGGCAGCAGTCCCTGCGCGGCGACCAAGGTCAAACCCCAAGAAGCCAACGCCACAAACCAGAACCGTACGGCCAGGTCAAACCGCCAGCTTCGGGCGAGCAGCAGGGGTAGCGCGGCGAGGAACCCGAACGCCCACACCAGCAGGCTGGGGTCGCCGTTGCCGACCGCGAACCGAAGAATGTCCGAGGCGCTTTCCTGCGAGGCAGCACCGGAACGACCATCGCTAAACGGCGCCCACCATTCGCCGGCGAGCAACCCATCGATCGTGAACGGCAACATCAACGTCGCGGCTACCAGTACCGCCCCCAGCGTGGCGACCAGCAAGCGTGCCATCCCGGTGATCGATACCGTCACGAACGCTCCGGCCAGAACGCCTGCCGCGAGCAAACCGAGCACACCTACCACGGTTGGATCAAAGATTCCGACGATCCCGATCGCCGTACCGGCACTCAACGCCGGAGCCCACCATGACCGAGTCGCCCCCCGGCCGAACCCGCGAAGCCCATCCGCGTCGAGCAACGCACGCAGGACCCAGGGACTCACGGCATACGCCGCAAGCCCCGACCAGGAACCGGAAGCGATCGCCACCCACGGCAGCGGGAGGGCGGCGTAGGCGACCAACACGCCGATCTGAGCTCGACGACTACCTGAGTGGGCCAGCAGCTTCCAGGCCCCGGCGAAACCGATCACTACCGGACCGAGAACCCAGGCGGTTCGGAGCAGCCCCAGCGTCACCCCAGGAATCATCCCGGCGATACCCAGAAGGCCAAAACCGGTTGGAGTGGACCCGGCCGACCCAAGGTCGCGGGAACGCCAACCCGACCACCAGGCCGAGATCAGATCTCCGGCTTGGTCCGGGAACGGACCGAACTCTCCTACCGCCGAAACTCCCGAGCCGATCAAGGACCGAGAACCAAAGGTGACGACGGCGAGAACCAACACCCATACCAGCACCGAGAATCGAGTGGTTCCGGTCCGAACCAGATCCGGCACGTCGTCTCGCAGATCTCGTTGACGCCACCCGATCTGCCCTCGCACAAACGCGTTGATGCGAACGGAACCGTTTTCTTGCGCGGCTCGCAGATCACGGTAGGCAAGCACCTGTAGTGCGTGCAGCGCTCGTCGGCGCCGTCGAATCTCGCCCAACCGAAGCAGGTTCCAGCGCCAGGCGTGGGCAACGTCTCGAACCTGCCGAAAACGACCCGTCGCCAGCGCGATCAGCATCTCCCCCAGCGAAAGCAACGCCAGCTGCAGAAGCGCTAACGGGAGCAAGGTGCGACTGCCGGTGACCAGCACCGTGCGGATCTGGTGACGCAGCCGGGTCCGGCGAACATCATCGACCCCGACCCGATCCGCCAAGGTTTCGCGGTGGCGAACCCGGGCATCGGGCACCACCATCACCCGAGCACCAGCGAGCTGGGCTCGCCAACAAAAATCAATGTCTTCGCCGCGTCGGTTCATTCCCGAGTCAAACCCGCCCAAAGCTGCGAACAGTTGTGACCGGATCAGCATGCAGGCCGAAGGGACGGCGAACACATCGGTGACGGCGTCGTATTGCGATTGGTCGAGTTCACCGAATTCGACCATCTCGTCACTGACTGCGAACCGGTCGACGCGAAACCCGACGTGTTGAAGCACTTCGGGGGTGTCCCAACGGACCAGTTTGGGACCTACAACCCCGGCATTGGACCGCATTGCTTCGGTAACCAGAACGCTCACCGTGTTCGATGACAGCGCCACGTCGTCGTGGCAGACCAGCAGGTAGGCCGACTCGATCCCGACCGACAAGGCAACGTTGGCTGCCGAAGCGAAACCGGTGCGGCCCTCAGCCCGCACCACCGAAGCCTGCGGAGCGGTTCTCGCGACCCGGTCCGGAAGGTCGGGGTCGCTGCCATGGTCGATCACCAACAGGTTCAACCGGGGGTAGTCCTGGGTCACGATGCTGTCGAGGACGTCTTCGAACCATTCCTTTGGATCGTGAGCGACCACCACGACAGTCACCGAAGGCATGGCGGCGCGGGTCTCGCCCTGAGGCATCGGAGCCTCGACGGGTTCGTTCGTTTCGGACACGATGGCAAGACGCTACCGCTCCGAGGCGGCCGCCGGGGACACCCAACTCGTCTACATTGTCGCTCGGGGCCAACAACCCTAGAGTTGGGGCATGTCAGGGCGACACAAGGCCGGTCAGGGCCACCCGTGCGAGCACTCGTAACCGGCGCCAGCGGGTTCGTCGGACGGCACCTCGTTGCCTTGCTTGAACGCGCCGGTGACGACGTTGTTGAAAACGCAACCGACATCACCGATCGCGAGGCGGTGATCGCGGCGTTCGAGGCCGCCAAGCCAGACGTCGTCTATCACCTGGCGGCTCAAGCCGACGTCGCACGCTCCTGGGCTCATCCGGTCGAGACGTTCCGGACCAACGCCGAAGGAACCCTGAACGTGCTGGACGCGTCACGGCTCGCTGAGGCAACCCGCGTGATGGCTATCACCAGCGCCGACTTGTACGGGCCGGTCACCGAGGCAGAACTACCGATCACCGAGCACCACCCGCTTCGGCCGGTCAGCCCCTACGCCGCGTCGAAAGCGGCAGCCGACATGCTCTGTATTCAGGCCGGGCTCGCGTCACCGCTTGAAGTGATCCGAATTCGAGCGTTCAACCATCTCGGTCCGGGCCAGAGCAAACATTTCGTAGCCTCGGCCATAGCCCAGCGGATAGCCGAGTGTGAACGTTCGGGTGCGACCGATGTGCCGATCGGGAACCTGCAAGCCCGACGCGATTTCACCGATGTGCGCGACGTGGTGCAGTCGTACCGTTTGCTGGCCGAACACGGGGTCCCTGGCGAGGCCTACAACGTCTGTTCTGGTACTGACCGTTCGGTAGAAGAGTTGGCAGGTATCCTCAGGGACCTGTCACCCTCCGACATTGCTTTCGTGACCGACCAGAAACTCCTGCGACCGATCGATCTGCCTGTCGTGTGTGGCGATTACACCAAAACCATGCAAGCCACGGGCTGGTCCCCGAAGATCCCAATTGAAGAAACACTGAGCGACCTGCTCAGCTACTGGCGCCAAGAGGAGCAGACGTGACGAAGAAAGCACTGATCACAGGAATCACCGGTCAGGACGGCTCGTATCTCGCCGAGTTTCTCCTCGACAAGGGTTACGAAGTGCTGGGCATGGTCCGTCGCTCCAGCACCGTCAACTTCGAACGCATCGCTCACATCCAGGACCGCATCACCTTTGTCCCAGGCGACCTGCTTGACGAAGTGTCGATGATCCAAATCCTGCGTCAACACCGACCTCAGGAAGTGTTCAACCTGGCCGCTCAGTCATTCGTGCAAACCTCGTTTGGGCAACCAGTATTGACCGGTGAAACCACCGCCTTAGGAGTTACTCGACTGCTCGACGCGATTCGTCTCGTCGATCCCGAAATTCGTTTCTATCAGGCCAGCTCTTCAGAAATGTTCGGCAAGGTACGCGAAGTCCCCCAGTCTGAGGACACCCCGTTCCACCCCCGCTCGCCCTACGGTGTCGCCAAGGTCTACGGCCACTGGATCACCCTCAACTATCGGGAGAGCTACCAGCTTCACGCCACCAGCGGAATCCTGTTTAACCACGAAAGCCCGCGCCGGGGGCTGGAGTTCGTGACCCGCAAGATCAGCCACGGTGTTGCACAAATCGCCACCGGCCGGGCCTCAGAAATCCGACTCGGCAACCTTGACGCCAAACGAGACTGGGGATTCGCCGGAGACTACGTCGAAGCGATGTGGTTGATGTTGCAGCAAGAAGAACCGGACGATTTCGTGATCTGCACCGGCGAAACCCATTCGGTCCGCGAATTCTGCGAAGTGGCGTTCAGCCACGCCGGGCTCAACTGGGAAGACCACGTCGTCATCGACCCGGCCTTTATGCGGCCCGCCGAAGTTGACCTGTTGGTCGGCGACGCGACCAAAGCCGCCGACAAGCTGGGTTGGAAACCTGCGACTTCGTTCCACGATCTCGTCTCGATGATGGTCGACGCCGACATCGCACTGCTTGAAGGGAAACTTCGAGGCATCTCTTGAGCCACGTCGTGCTCGCCGGTGGTGTCGGGGCGGCCCGATATCTCAACGGTGCCCTCGAAGCATTCGATCCCCGTTCGGTTACCGGAATTGTCAACGTCGGCGACGATTTGATCCTCAACGGGCTCTACATCAGCCCTGACCTCGACACCTGTACGTACACCTTGGCCGGGGCGATCGACCCCGAACGCGGCTGGGGGTTGGTGGACGAGTCATGGCGAGCCATGGAAGGCCTCGGTCGCTATGGCGGTGCGAACTGGTTCAGCCTGGGTGACCGCGACTTGTCCACCCACCTGTACCGAACCGCTCGCCTCGCCGAAGGGGCGACGCTGACCCAAGTCACCGCGGAAATCACCCGGGCCTGGGAACTGGACTGCTCGCTGCTACCGATAACCGACGACCGGGTCGAAACTCGGGTGACACTCGCCGACGGCCGCGACGTTGGGTTTCAGGAATACTTCGTTGGGATGGCTCACAGCGTCGAAATTTCCGGGGTGTCGTTCGTCGGCAGCGAACAAGCCTCCATGTCAAAAGCCGCCGAGCAGGCAATCCGCGACGCCGAAGCGTTGGTCATCGCTCCATCAAACCCGATCGTGTCGATCGGGCCACTGCTGGCGGTTCCGACGATGCGCGAACTCGTGGCATCTCGTCGGGATCGCAACGTTGCTGTGTCCCCCATCATCGGTGGTGCCGCGCTGAAAGGCCCCGCTGACCGGATGCTCCGCGAGCTCGGCGAAGAATCGACCGTGGTCGGGGTGGCCCGCCGCTACCGCGAACTGGCCGCAACGCTGGTCATCGACGAAACCGACCGTGACCTTGCCGACGCAGTCGAAGCGGAGGGAATGCGGGCGTTGGTGATGCCCACCATCATGTCCCAACCGGGCGTGGGTGCGGCGTTGGCTCGGGCCTGCCACCAGGCCGCGACCGGTGAACAAACCGTGGGAGAAACCAGTGAGTGACCTTGAGATCCTCGCCATCCGAGGAATCGGCGAAGTACAACCAGGAGACGACCTCGCCGACCTTATTGGCACGGCCGAAGACGCCGAACTTCGCGACGGTGACTGTCTGGTCATCACCCAGAAGGTCGTGTCGAAAGCCGAAAACCGGATGGTGGACATTGACCCTGACGACCCGTTGTCGCACAAGCCTCTGGTCGAAGCCGAGTCCGTTCGCATCCTTCGGCGCCGCGGCGAACTGATCATCTCCCAAACCCGTCACGGCTTCGTCTGCGCCAACGCCGGAATCGACCTCTCGAACGTCGAACGTGGCAAAGCTGCGCTGCTCCCCGAGGACAGCGACCGGTCAGCCCGAGGGATCCGAGACCGTCTGCGGGCGCGCTACGGCGTCGACGTAGCGGTCATTATCAGCGACACGTTCGGGCGGCCCTGGCGGCGAGGTGTGACTGATGTGGCGATCGGATGTGCCGGCATTACCGCAGTGGCCGACCTTCGGGGAACCACCGACGCCTTAGGGCGCGAATTGTTGGTGACCGAAGTTGCGATCGTTGATGAAATCGCGGCGGCAGCCGATCTGGTGATGGGAAAAGCTAAAGGGATTGCCGTGGCGATCGTGCGTGGTCTTGAACCGGGATGGTTCGGGCGTGGATCAGTGGTTGAAGAAATCGTTCGGGACCCCGCCGACGACCTTTTCCGCTAAACCGTCACCGGTTCGCTAGGCCGTCAGGAACCAAAACCGTCCGGGTTTCGTTGCTGCCAAGCCCAATGATCTCGAACCATGTCATCAAGGCTTCGGGTCGCCTGCCAACCCAGAAGCTCGCGGGCCAGCGTCGAGTCGGCGTACAGCTGAGCCACATCACCCGGTCGGCGCTCGACCAGCTCGTGGGGGATCGCCGACCCGACCGCTCGTTGCGCGGCATCGAGAACTTCCCGCACCGAATACCCGTTACCGGTACCTAAGTTTACGGCCCGGCACCCGGTGACCTGCGCCCCGAGCGCGTCGAGCGCCGCGACGTGACCGGCAGCTAGATCGTCGACGTGAAGGTAGTCGCGGATCGCGGTGCCGTCCGGGGTGCCATAGTCGCTTCCGAAGATGCTGAGTCGTTCCCGGCGTCCAACCGCGACCTGCATGATGAACGGCAACAGGTTCTGAGGAACCCCAACCGGGTCCTCACCTATGGTGCCACTCGGGTGGGCCCCGACCGGATTGAAATAGCGCAGCAGCAACACGTCGAGCGGATGAGCGTCGGCGGCGTCGGCCAGCACCTGTTCGCAGAGCAGCTTGCTGCGCCCATACGGGCTGGTCGGAGAGAGGGACGCGGTTTCGGCTACCGGCAACGTTTCCGGCTCACCGTAAACCGCGGCCGACGACGAAAACACCAGGTTCGACACTCCGTGACGAACCATCGCCTCAGCCAGAATGGTCGTTCCGCCAACGTTCACCCGGTAGTAGGCCAGCGGGTCAGCGACCGACTCCCCCACGGCTTTGAGACCAGCGAAATGCACCACTTCGTCAATGTCGAACCGTGAGAACACCGCGTCGAGGTCGTCGGCTGATGCCACGTCACCTTCAACAAAGGCCATGTCCTCGCTGACCAGTCGGCGTATGGCGTCAACGGCCCGAGGAGAAGAACGGCTGAGGTTGTCGAACATCACCACCGACCGTTGCGACTCGTGCAAAGCAACGCAGGTATGTGACCCGATGTATCCGGAGGCTCCTGTGACCAGAACAGCCATCAGCGTTACTCAGGGAGTTTGACGCCGTCGAGCACGGCACCGGATTCGACCATCTGCCCGTCACCAATGATGGACAAGCCTGACACTTTGGCCCCACCCGCCACGACCGCACCCGGCCCAACCACCGAACCATCGATCACTGCGCCACGAGCCACGTGGGCTCCCGGCATCAGAATCGAATCGCGGATCAACGCATCGGCATCGACCCGAACCCCAGCCATCACCACCGAATGATCGATCCGGGCGTTGTCAGCCACGGTGGCGTTCGCAGCGACAGCTTCGGTGGGTGAACCCCACCGGTGGTCGATCAAGTCGAGCTGGACTTGCACATAGGTGGCGGGAGTTCCCGCATCAACCCAGTAGGCGTCGCTTTGCACCGCCCACAGCGAACCGTTCGCAGCCAGTTCGGGAAACGTTTCGCGTTCGATCGAGACTTTCCGATCGGGGGCGATCCGGTCCAGCACCGAAGGTTCCAGCACGTAGGTTCCGGCGTTGATCCAGTTCGTTGGTGCCTGATCACGGGGCGGTTTCTCCACAAAACCCAACACCTTGCCGTCGGCATCGGTCGGGACCACCCCGTAGCGACTCGGATCATCAACCGGGGTCAAGGCAATGGTTGCCTCAGCCGAAACTTCTCGGTGACGATCCCAGACCGCACGCAGATCCAGATCGGTGAACACGTCACCGTTGACAACCACAAACGTCTCGTTGATCCCGGCCGCCGCCGCCGCAAAACTCACCGCGCCGGCAGTGTCGAGCGGTTCAGGCTCGACGGCATAGGTCAACGCCACCCCGGCGCATTCACCAGCTGGATAGGCGTCACGAAAAACGTCTTCGCGGTAACCGAGCGACAACACGACTTCGGTCACCCCTTGACGGCCCAGACCGCCCACCACGTGTTCCAGCATGGTCCGGTCAACGACCGGCAGCATCTGTTTGGGCGTGTTCAGCGTCAGCGGTCGCAGCCGTGTCCCAAACCCGCCAACGAGAACAACGGCTCTCATCGCACCTACTGGTTGGCCGAAGCGTCGATCGGAACCGCTCCGGTGGAGATCAGGTCCGAACCGGTGCTGGCATCGAGTTGCTCCAACGACGCCGCGCTTGGTTCGGGCGGGTTCTCCGACGCCGGGACTTTGGCGATCACGAACGCTTCACGGTCGCCCAGCAGCGGGATCGAATGGAAATCATTGTCGAACACCGAGATCAGTTGCAGGGTTGGATCAACCTGGTAGCGAGCGATCTTGATCACCGCCGGCTCGTCCCCGCAACCATCTTCGACCGAGATCGTTCCCCCTTCAGGGGTGACGATGGCATCTCGGCTCACGGTGGCCTCCATCGCCTCGAACAGCACCCCGAGTTGCGCGTCGCTACCGGTGGCTGAACTGTTGAACGGATGAATGTGGATCAGGCCATCCTGGTGACTATGGATGCCGTCAGGATCAGCGAGGCCCATGAAGTTCGGAACTTCTTCGCCGCAGTCATAGATCGTGTAGGCCGCGTGCCAATGGTCGCCAATGCGCGGAGCCGACGTGGCGTCTCGGCTGTTTCGGGCTACAAACACCAGCCCGAGACCCAGCACGATCACCGCCGCCATCACCAATGGGAAACCCATCTCACGACGTTCGCCTTTGCCCTGCGAGGCGGCAGCCGCACGAGCCGCCCGCTGGACCTTCTTGGAAGAATCTGCATTTGCCACGGAGAGAAACGCTAGCGCTCACTCAGGCGATTTCACGGCGCAGCTCCAGAAACAGGCTTTCGTACATGGCGGCCACCCCGGCGGGCGAAACCCACGTTTCGACGAACTTGCGCCCTCGTTGACCCATCTCGCGGCCGCGTTCAGGGTCGTCGAGCATCGTTCGGAGCGCCTCGGCAAAAGCGTCGATGTCTTCGGGGGGAACCGCAACCCCACAGTGATGTTCGGTCACGACCCGCGCCACTTCGGTTCCCGAATCGACCGAGGCCAGCACCGGACGGCCCGCAGCCAGGATCGAATACATCTTTGACGGGACCGACGACCGGGCCAGACCGGTCCGTAGCAACACCAGATGAATGTCTGCCGAGGCCAACACTTCGTTGAGCCGTTCCGCTGGTTGAAAATCGACGAAACGAACCGAATCAAGCCCGTCAACCGAACGTTCCAATGCTGGCCGCGCCGACCCACCACCGTTGATCACGAACAACACATCGTTGTAGATGCCGTCCCAACGTCGAGCAGTTTCGACCACCAACTCCAACGGTTGCGAAAAGCCAAGGTTTCCGGCGTACATGACCACTGTCCGGTCGCCGGCGTTGAGCGCCGCCCGATACGGCGTGTCCGACGGGCCGGGATGCAGCCGATCGGTGTCAACAAAGTTCGCAATGACCCGGACCCGGTCGGCGGTACCGATTTTGGCCGCGACGTTTTCGGCCAGATCTTCAGACAGCACCGTCACCGCGTCGGCCCGCCGATACACAAACCGTTCCAGCCAAGACAACAACCCAATCACCCGGCGGTTGGTGATAGCACCGACCTCGACGGCAACATCGGGGAAGATGTCTTGCACGTTGAACACAAACGGTGCCCGACGGATTCGGGCCACCAGCCAACCGACCAGACCCAACGTCAGCGGGGGCGACATGGTCAGCACCACATCGGGACGGCGCCGGCGAAACAACCCTGCCAGCCCCGCCAGGGCCGTGAAGCCAGCAAACCCGGCGGCACGGGACACCAGATTGGATTTGTTGCCGGGGAACGGATGGACCCGGGTCACTCGACCCCAGGTGGTTCGTTCGGTGCGCCACAGGCGACCCGACCATCCGGGTTCCACGTCATGGTTGCGGTACCACGGCAGTGACGTCACGATCTCCACCTCGTGACCGCGGTCGACCAGGTTCCGGACGATCTCGGAAATCACCACCCCGGTCGGGGCCGGATCAGGGTCGAAATGGGGACAGATCACCAGAATTCGCATCACCGCTCCTCGTCGCCGATCGCGTCCTGCCAGGCGTCTACCAGCACCGCTGCTGCTTGCGGCGGCGACCAGCGTCGAGCCCGTACCTGGCCCCGTTCGACCATCCCGGCTCGTTGCTGGTCGTCGCCAAGCAACGCAACCAGCGCTTCGGCCCAAGCCTGCGCTGTGTCGCTACCCACCAGTTGACCAGCGTCACCCACGATCTCAGGGAGGCAGGTGGCGGTGCTCGCCACCACCGCCGTTCCGAGCGCCATCGCTTCAACCGTCGGGATCCCAAACCCTTCGTAGCGACTCGGAAACGCCAAAAGTTCAGCGCGGGCCACCAGCGAATGCAACCGGGTTGTCCGAATGCGGCCCCAGTGCTGCACGAACCGACCATCGGGATCAACCTCGGCCATTGCCGTACGCATGTCCTGCTCACCTTGACCCACTCCCCCGGTGAGTACCAGCAGGGCGTCGGGGTGATGACGGGTCACTTCAGCCATCGCTTCGATCAACACCCGATGGTTTTTGTGCAGATGGCTGATGGCCGGAAACACGATGAGGCGGCGGTCACCGAGCCGGTCGAGGCGATCCCAGGGATCGTCTGGGTTAACCGCAACCGAAACCGCGGGCCCCACGACCCGCAGCCGTTCCGGGCTGACCCCCAACCGGTCAACGATCCGTTCCGCCACCCATCGGCTCGGGGTGAACACCAAACGGGCTCGTTGCGCACTGCGAGGCAGAGCCCGGGCCAGGTAGGCCGCTTTGGTTCGGGAAAAGTTCTCGGCATGTTCCAACGGTTGCAGGTCGTGGATGGTCACCACCGACGGCTGCTGGGAGCGAACCGGGAGCCGACCCCCGAAATGGTGGGTGAGCTGCGCTGAACGTGTTTGCGACGGCAGCCACAGCGACTCAGCCGCGATCCGGTAGGGACGAAATGCCGCCGGTCCGTCCAACACGCCTGCCGTTCGCGAAACAAGATCGGGATAGGCGGCAAACAACGCTTTCGAACCGACCACCGAAACGTCGCAGCGGTCACCGCAATGATCTCGTGCGGCTCTGAGCAGGCCGACACTGTGCTGTTCGGAACCTCCCACCACCCCGGGGACCACAAAACAGAGGTTGGCTACGACCGAAATCACGTCAGCACCTCGTCGTAGACCCGTTGCAGGCCACACCCGGTCGCCGCCCAGGTCATCGTTGCGGCCCGAGCCCGAGCCGCCGGACCGCTCGCTGTCCAAAAGCCGGGGTTGTCAGCAACGCTGGCCAACGCCTCACCCAACGCGTCTACGTCGGTCGGGTCAACCAACCGGCCGACATCACCGGCAACTTCTTCGGTAGACGTTCCGATGCTGGTAATCGCAGCAGTGCCCTGCGCCATGGCTTCCAGCACCGGCATACCGAACCCTTCAAGCAGGCTGGGGTACACCAGCGCGGTCGCTAACTCGTACACCGCGGCCAGATCCGCAGCCGGCAACCGGCCCAGATGCCGAACGGCCGGCGAAGCACCAGTCTTTGAAGCGCCAGTGTGCAGTGCACCAGTGTCGGTTTTCCAACCGTTTGGCCCGACCAGCAGCAACGGCAGATTTGGACAGGCCCGGCGATGGGCTTCAACGAGCCGATCCAGGTTCTTTCTCGGTTCGGTGGTGCCAACCCAGAGCGCGAACACGTCGGGGAGTTGGTAACGGTCACGCACCGCAGCTAGTGCTTGAGCCGAACACGGAACCGGAGTGGCTCCGAGAGGCACCACCCGTATTCGCTCCGGTTCGATACCGGCATGTCGACAGGCCTCGGCGGTCGCCTGCGAAGGAACCACGATCAGGTCGGCTTCGGTTCGAGCAATCTGAAACCCGCGGGTCATGAACCGAACACCCTGCCGAGTGAAAAACTCTGGATGGTCGAGAAACACAAGGTCGTAGAGCGTGACCACCAGCGGTACTCCTCCGGCGGGGGGGACGACACCGCCGGTGGCGTGC
>Ga0208785_1000613_pt1 | contig 15922 bp, 17 predicted proteins | sample DEB08_DNA_2_FD_185499 | JGI IMG/M metagenome (GOLD analysis project Ga0208785, IMG submission 185499) | Aqueous microbial communities from the Delaware River and Bay under freshwater to marine salinity gradient to study organic matter... | ecosystem: Environmental > Aquatic > Marine > Coastal ...
AGTATATCATTAGATATGCAAACTACATCAACTGTAAATCAAAAAGGTACACCATTAGTAAATGGAGCTAGTCAAACAGGATCTGTATTAGCTGTTGATGGATTTACTTCTGATCCACAAATTAATGAAACATTTACAATTGCAGGTGATTCAACTGAATATACAATACAAGCTGTTACTAATAATGGTGGTGGATCTTATGATCTTAATCTTGACCAGGCGTTAGCTAGTACACCTGCTGATAATGCAATAATAACTTTAGTTAAAGGTTTTTTACATGATGTAAATGGTATATATACTAATGAGCAAATCAATGCTGTAGAGGGTAATAGCTCTCTTGGTGCGTTTACTGTTTCGGCATCAGATACTATTACTTTAAACACACCGAGAGCAAGTGGAGTAGAAATTGGTTTTAACTATACACCGATATTAGAAACTATGCCTATTGATAAAGAATTACCAGAGGGGCCATTAACTGGTTTACCTAGAAGAATTTCAAGAGCCATCATTGATCTTAATTCTGCTTTAGATTTAACTGTCAAAGCTGCTGACACTACCTCTAAATCTTTAGTAGTCCAACAAGTTAATTTCACTGGTGGTTCTGACCTCACACCTGTTACTGAAAAAAAAGAATTTTTCTTTTTGGGATATGATAAAAGTCCAACTGTTACATTATCTCAAGATGATCCATTACCAATTAAAATATTAGGAATGTCTGTGGAGGTCGTATTTGCATGAGTGCTGATCCTGTTACATTAGCTGTTGCTAGTTTTGCTGTACAAGCTGTTGGTACATATTCACAAGTACAACAACAAAAAGCAGCAAACAAAGCTCAGATTCAATATTATGAATCAGAAAAAAAAGCTAACCAATTAAAAGGTTTGCAAGATGCTAATGATGTTATGGAAGAAGCAGCAAGAAAGCGAAAACAAAATTTAGCTATTGTTGCAGGTTCTGGTTATTCTGATGATAGTAGAAGTTTTTTAGCTATTCAATCTGAAGTAAATCGTATTGCTCAAAGAGATATTAATAATATTAGAATTAATACTTTAAGAGGTGAAGGTAAATTAGAAACCTCTATATACACAACTAAAGTTATGGGTAAAGCACAAGAGTATGGAGCTTATGCAAGTATAGCAGCTGCAGGTTTTAAAACAGCAGCTTATGCTTCATCATATAAAACTCCTAAAACTACAAAAGGACAATATGATTCTAATAGAGCTGCTGCAAATAGAGATTATTATAAAGGAATAGGACAATACGAATAATGGCATTAAAAACAGGAAAAAAAACAGTTAATTTAAAATCATCTGTAGCTGATAATATTGGAATACCTAAATTTCCAGATACAACAATATCTGCTACAATTGCTAAACCTGTATCAGAAGCAATTGATGCTTTTAGAAAAAAAGCAGAAGTAGATGCAACTGCTAATTGGCAATTTCAATTTAATCAACAATCAAGAGATCATTACTTACAATTAAAAGATAAGTTTAAATTTGATCCAGATGGCATGAGAAATGCTATAGATAGTTATTCTAAAACTACTTTAGCTAATACTCCTAGTGCTTTTAAAAATGTAGCTCAAAATATTCTTGCAGGAAAAAATCTAGCTAATATGTCTTATGCTACAACTAACTATAATGCTAGAGAAGATCAAAGAGCATTAGATGGTTGGGATGAATTAAAAACATCAACAATGCTTGATGCTGGAGCACATCTAGATACTATTACTCAAAATCCTAATTTAAGTGTTTTAGATATAAATAGTTTTATTGGTAATGATTTACAAAAAACTATAAACCATAATTATGGTGGAGCTGAAACAACTTTAGTACAAACTAATAGATTAGCTGGTTCTCAACTTAAAAAGAATTTAACTAGCGATATTATTGATATGGAAGCTCTAAGAGTTTTTTCTATTATTAAAAAATCTGGTGATGTTGAAGGTAATAAATATTTTTTAAATTATGCTGCTGGTGAAGATAATTTTCCTGTAACACCAGATAATGTTAATAATCCTATTTTTCAAAAATATGCAAATGATATTAAAGATCCTTTTACTAGAGGTAAAATTATACAGAAAGTAAAATCATTATATGATGACTATAATAGTAAAAATATTACTGCATTAAAAAATTCAAAAATTAAATATGATATTGATAGAGAACAAGATTTTGGATCAGTATTAGATGTAAATAATTTTAAAGATGGTGCAAATGGCAATGCAACTAATTATGTAATTAATGCTATGCCAGGAATAAGTGAAACTGATTTTCCTAAAGCTGTAGAAATAGTTAATAAAAATATTAATGTTCAAAAATTAGTAAGTAAAGCAATTAATAATGAAATAATAGACAATTTTGAAAGTAATGAACAAATGGAATTATTTAAAACTGCATTACTTAGAAGACAAGGAATTGATGATAAAAATATAACTGATATTAAAAATCAAGATGCACTAGGTACTGTAATGGAAATATATAAAAATCAAAATATGGAACCAACTGCTGTATTAAAAAAAATTAATAAAGATTATAATGTTAATTTTAAAACACCAGGAATGATTGAAGATTTTGATGAAAATTTAGCTTTATTTAATTTTATAAAATCAAAAGATATGTTTCCATATGTTACAGTAGAAAATGAAAGCATTTATAATGCAGCAAATGATATAGGTATTTCAGCTATGTCATCTAAAGAACAAAAAGCAGAAATGCTTAATAAATTATTAGAAAATAAAGGTAATTTAGTTCAAAATAAAGAAAAAATTTCAAAAAATATAGATGATAATCTTTCAGTAGCCATTGATAATATGAAATGGACTATAGAAATGCAAGACATTAATACAGATACTTGGTGGTTAAAAAAAATATTTAATAAAGAAAAAAATAAATTTAGTCATATGTTTATACCAGAAAGTACTAGCCTTTGGTATAAAGGACTTGATATGACACCACAAGTTCAAACTGTTTGGTTAGATAATATTAAAACACAGTTAGCTTATATTAATGGATCTAAAGATATTGATATAACAACTGATGAAGGTAAAGAACAATTTTATAAAGCATCTATTCAAGCTTTACATTCAATGAATAAACAAGGTTATTCTGCTACTAGATTAAATGGTACAGGTAAAGTTAGTATGGTTAAACATGGTTTTGAAAAAGAAGTTGGTTTTACTGGTCAAGGTTTTGATTCTGCATTAATGGCTCAAGCAAATTGGTTAAAAGCTAATTTATCAGAAGAAGAACAAATAGAAAGATTTGGTTTTGATCCAGTAGGCCCAAGTGGTAAAAAACAAAAACCTAAAGATATTAATGCTATTATGAAAACAATAATAGATGATAATTATAAAAATTTAACTGTAGAGTTTGCAGGAACATATAGTATTGATAATAAAGGTAATAAAGTTCCCAATTATCATGCAAAAATTCAAATTGAAGATAAATTAGTTAATTTAACTCAAGGTGATAATTATTTTGATCCTACTGGATTTGGAAGTAGTAAATTAATTGAAGGTATGCCAACTTCTAGAGCTCAAGTAATTCAAGAAATAGCTGAGAAAAAATTTGATTTATTTATGAATAAAAAATTAGGTAGATTTATAGATGGTGATTCAGCTACAGAAAAATGGTTACAAAAGTTTTTCTTTGCAACAACTAAAACATTTGTTGAAGCATCTGATTATAGATTTTATCCAGATTTTCCAATTGCTGATGATGTACCAAAAGAAGTAAAACCATTTAATGTTATATTTAAACTTTTAGGTAAAGATATAGATGTTGAAAAATATTATAATGAAGCAGCTGAAATTAATAACGAAATAGATGAAATGGTTTCTTATGATAAACAGATTATGGGCAATAGAAGAATAACTGATAAAGAAAAATTATTAGAAGCTAGAACACCACCATATAAAACTTCTTATACTCAAGAAAACATTCAAAAAACATATAGACAATATGTTTACAATAATTATGAAAATAAAGATTTACCATTAACATTAAGAACTAATAACTACATGGCAGTTATGAAAACTGATGAAACTTGGGATGGTGAATTGAAAGATATATCAACAGGTAATCAAGCAGCTATATTTGCTAGTCCTGTAGATTCTATTAGAGCAGGTGTAAGAGTTATGATTAATAACTCAACATTAATTAAAAATGAAACTACTAAAAGATATGGAAATAATCCTACTATTGAAGAAGTATTATCTGTATATGCTGAAGATAGTGAATCATATTTAAATGCTTTAGAAGATAAAACTGATTTTACTAGAGATACAGCAATTAACTTTTTTGATGGAAATCAAATGAATATGTTAATTAAATTTATGATTGAACATGAAATGGGAAGCGAAGCATTTAATCAATACTATCCACCTAATAATCAATTGTTTTTAGACCAAATGATTTTTGAAGGATATACTAGAGGTATTAATTCTTTTGGTGGTAGATTAGGTAAAATAGATTAATGACAGCTTATCCATTTACTCCTGCTGATGCAGAAAGTTTAAAACAAGAAAGAAATAATCCTGTACAATTTAATCCTATAAAAGATTTTTCTCAAGGATTTGCAGATGAAAACTTACCTAGTATTGCTTTTGAGCATATGGTTAATCATCAAGATTTTATACCAGATGAAACATATAATCCAAAAGAAGATCCTAGATTAAAAAACTATGAAGATTTATATGATATGTTTATGTTTAGTAGAAGTGCTGAAGAAACTACAGCTATTATAAATAAATTAAATACACAAGCAGAAACTAATTATGCAAGTCCTTGGTATCATATTGGTAAAATAACTGGTGCATTTTTAGATCCATCTACATTATTATTAGCATCTAAGTTTGGTCAAAGTGCAAAAGTATTTGGATCAGCATTTACAGCAGAAGAATTATCTAAACAAGTATTAGATCCTACAAGACCAGATGAATATGTTCCTTGGGTTGTAGCTGGAGGATATGGTGTTCCTTATCTTTTAAATAAAATGGCTAAAGGTCAAATTGGAGCCAAAGTACAAGATAAAATTATTCAAGCTGATAAAGCATACAATACTCCTAGAAAACAAACTGTAGATAATAAAATATATCAAGATGGTAATTTTGTAGATCCTAATCAACAAGTTAAACCTGGATCAGTAGGAGCTGCTACAGCAGAAAATAAAATTCAAAGTACACCTAGAAAAGAATTTGAAGGTGAAGAATTTATTAAAACTAATTTAGGAATATTTGGTGAAGGTGGCCCATGGACACCTGTATTTAGATTAGCTAAATCAAAATCATTAAATGCAAGAAAAATGATTGCAGATATTCTTGATACTCCATTATTAAAATTAAAAAATACAAAACAATATGGTTTTGAAGCATCTGACGCATCTATAGAAACTAAATTAAGAATGATGGAAGTTGGAAATATAGAAGCTATGAAAGGTATTAAAGATCAATACTTAGTTTATTTAAAAAGAGTACAAGGTAAATCACCAACTACTGAATTAGGAATTAATTTATCAAACAGATTTAATAATGATTATATGTCTATTACACAATTTGGTACAGAAGTTGCTAAAGCTAGATTAAATAAAATGCAACATGAAGTGCCAGAAGTTTCGGCAGCTGCTAGAATTACTCAAGAAAAAGTTTATGGCCCACTTGGTAAAGAAATACAAGAATTAGGTATTCGTAAAATACCTATAGAACAAGAATTAAAATTTTGGCAAAATACATTAGATACTATGAAAAGAAAAAAAGAAGGAACTGTTAGTTTTAAATCTAAAGTTGATGGTCAAACTTCTCAATATACTGCTACTGAAATAAATAACAAAATTAGTAAATTAAAAGAAAGATTAATTAGAGCAGATAAGTTAGTAGAAGATTATGTTAATATTATTTACAACAAACCTGCAATTGAGAATAATAAAAATTTATTTAAAGAAATTATTAGAGAAGATTTTATTAAACGTGGTTTAGTTATTAATAATAAAAAATTAAATCAATTAGTAGAAGATCTATCAAATCATTTTCCTTTTATTAGATTTGAAAAAACAAAATACACAGATAATGTTGATGATCTTATTTATGAAAGATTTGCTTTTAATAGACCTAGATATGCTAGAGCTACAAGAGCTAGAGAACTAAATTTATTACCAGAAACACAAGCTAAGTTAATGGATAATAACTTTATTGTTAATGATATATTCTCATTAATGAAGTCTTATTATAGACAAACTTCACCAGATATATTATTTACCAAAAAATATGGTGATCCTAATGCCTTAGGTATTAAGTATGTTTCTGAATCTGAATCAATGACAAGTCCTGGTATTTACCAAGTTGCTTCAGAATATAATAAAAGAATTAATTTAGCTAAAAATAAACAAGAAAAATTAAAACTTGTTAAAGAAAGAAATCAAGTATTAGAAGATTTAGAATCTTCTGTAGAGTTAGTTAGAGGTACTTTTGGTTTACCTGCTAATCCTCATCATTGGACTTCCAGAGCTATGAGAGGAATGAAACATTATAATGCTCTTACTATGCTTACAGGATTTATGGCAGCAGTATCAGATGTAGCTAGAACTGTTATGACCTCTGGTATTGAAAGAGGATTTAAAACACAATTTGAAATGTATTCAGATATGTTATCAGGCAAAAATGCAACAGGTATTTTTAAACTTGGTAAAAAAGAAGCTCAATCATTTGCAGAAGCAGTTGATATGATTACTGGTCAAAGAGCTATGTTATTTTCTGATATTGGAGATATGTTTGGTATGGGATCTAAAGTTGAAGGTGCTATGGGTAAAGCAGCAAACTTTAACTTTATGTATATTAACATGATGTCTAGATGGACAGAATTTATGAAAAGTGCTGCATCAGTTACTATTGGATCTAGAATAATAGAAGATTCTATTAAATGGTCTAAAGGTAATCCTTTAGCTGATAAATGGAAAACTGCATTAGCATCTTCCGGTATTGATGAACAAATGGCAAAAAGAATAGCTAATGAGTTTGAAAAACATGGTACTAAGTTAGAACATAATTTTATGGCTAATACAGCTGAATGGACAGATGATGCTGCTAAACAAGCATTTGGTGCAGCTCTTAATAAAGATATTAATATTACAATTGTAACTCCAGGAAAAGGTGACACTCCATTATGGATGTCTTATGAGTTAGGATCTACAATTGCTCAGTTTAAAAAATTTGCTATGGCTGCTAATCAAAGAATGTTGATGAGAGGTATGCAAGAAAAAGATATGGATTTTTTATTTGGAGCATTTTTATTATTAGGATCTGGTATGATGATTGATGCTATTTATCATGAGTTTAGATTTGGTAAAGATTATTCTAAATTATCATTAACTCAAAAATTATTAAATGGTTTTGATAGATCTGGATTAGCAGGAATCTACACAGATATTAATAGATCTATTGAAGCTTTAACAGATAATAGAATTGGTATAGCTCCAATGTTTGGTGAAGGTAAACCTTATGGATCTTCTATGAAATCTAAAGTTGGATTATTGGGCCCATCAGCAGGACAAATTTATAATGTGTTTGATATTATGTACGATGTAGGTGCAAACAAATATAATCACTACACAGCACGTAATGTGCGTAGATTAATACCATTCCAAAATGTATGGTATTTGGATTGGTTATTTGACGACATTGAAAAAGGACTTCGCTAATGGCAATTACTATATCTGATACAGAACCACGAGTTCAATATACTGCAACAGCTGGACAGACTAGCTTTACTGTTCCATTTGAATTTTTTGCTAATGCAGATTTAAAAGTATTTAATGGTACAACACAATTAACTTTTGCTGCATCACCAGCAGATCAAACAGAATATTCAGTATCTGGTGCAGGACAAACTGGTGGTGGATCTATTACATTAGGTGCGCCTGGAGCCACACTAAATGATGTTGTTACAATTTATAGAGATTTAGCTATTGAAAGAACAACAGATTTTCCAACATCTGGAGCTTTTCAAATCAACTCACTTAATACTGAATTAGATAAAATTATTGCTATGGCACAGCAATTAGAGAGAGATTTAAAATTCTCTCCAAGAGCTGCTGCTACTACAGCAAATACATTTGATATTACATTTCCAAACTTATCTGCTAACAAAGTGTTATCTGTTAATAGTGCAGGTACAGGATTAGAGTTTGCTCAAGACATAACTGATATTACTACAATTGCAGGAATAGCTAGTGATGTATCTGCTGTTAGTGCAATAGCTGCTGATGTTACAGCAGTTGCAAATGATGCAAGTGATATTGGTGTTGTGGCTACAAATATTGCTTCAATCAATACGGTAGCAACAAATATTGCTGATGTAATAACAGTGGCTAACGATCTTAATGAAGCTATATCAGAAGTAGAAACTGTAGCTGATGATTTAAATGAAGCTGTATCTGAGATTGATACAGTATCAAATAATATTACAGATGTCCAAACAGTTGGTAATACTACAAACATAAACAATATAACTTTAGTTGCAGGTCAAATATCTCCAACAAATAACATTGCTACAATTGCTGGATTAACTACTGAGATTGGGCAAGTAGCAGCAATTGATTCTGACGTAACTGCTGTTGCAAATATAAATTCTCAAGTAACTACAGTTGCTGGATTAAATACAGAAATTGCAGGTGTATATGCAATATCTGGACAAATAACTTCTGTAAACTCAAACTCATCAAATATTAATACAGTTGCTACAGATCTATTAGGATCTAATACAATTGGTACTGTTGCAACAGATTTAGCTGGATCAGATAATATTGGAACAGTTGCAACTAACATTGCATCTGTAACTGATGTTTCTAATAATATTGGATCTGTAAATGACTTTGCTGCTAGATACAGAGTATCAGCTACAGCTCCAACTACATCATTAGATGTGGGAGATCTCTGGTTTGATTCTACAAACGATATTATGAAAGTGTACTCATCTGGTGGATTCATTAATACTGGATCATCAGTAAATGGTACATCTGAAAGATACACTTATACTGTATCTTCATCTACTACTACAATTAGTGGAAATGATGATTCTGGAAATTCTTTAACATATGATGCCCCATATATCGACGTTTATCTAAATGGAGTAAAAATGGTAAATGGAACAGATGTAACTGTTAGCTCTGGTACATCAATAGTATTTGCTAGTCCAATAGGAGCTTCTGGTACTGATGTTGTAGATGTTGTTACATTTGGTACATTTAATTTAGCAAGTTTTAGTATTAATGATGCTAATGATGTTTCAACTGCTGGTGTTACAGATGGACAAGTTTTAACTTATAATGCTGCATCTTCTACATTCCAACCTGGAAATGCTAGTTCAGCTGAAGTATATGGATTTAACAAAGATGCTTCTGGCAATCTAATTGTTACTACTACAAATGGTGGTGCAGATAATATTGATGCTGCAACTTTTGCTGCATTTGATGATGTATTATTTAGTGCATCTGGTTTTACATTTAGCATTTCAAATGGTCAATTAATTGCAACCATATAATGTGCGTAGATTGTAAATTAAATTAATTTAAAAAGGAGAACAAATGGCAACAATAAATTTAGGTCAAATAAAATTCAATTGGAGAGGTGCATACTCTGGAGCTACAGCTTATGTTGTAGATGATGTAGTAGAATCTTCTGGAAGCTCATACATTTGTATAGCAGCAACAACTGGTAACGCACCACCAAATGCAAGTTACTGGGAACAAATGTCTTCAGCTGGTACTAATGGTACTGATGGAACTGACCTTACAACAACATTAACTACACAAGGCGATATTGTTTATAGAGATGCGTCTGGTCTTGCTAGACTTGGTGCAGGTACAAGTGGTCAAGCATTAATTACACAAGGTACTGGTGCTAATCCTTCGTGGGGTGATGTTGGTGGTGGAATTTTAGCTGTTTCACATAAAATGTATGGTGGAACAAATGAAATTAATACTCAAAATAGAACTGCTGATTATACTTTTACTAGTAATTCTTATGAAATTTCAGAATTAACTTTAAGTATAACACCACAAAGTAATACTTCAAAATTTTTAATTCAATTAAATTTACAAGCAGGTCATTCAGATGCGTATGTTGGTATAGGTTGGCTTACTTATCAAGTATCAGGTGGAACAGAATATGCAATTACATCTAGTGGTACTAGAGGAGTAACTTTTAGATATGATGGTGCTAATTTTAGTTCATCAAATGCAAGTAATCCATCTATTGCTCATCAAGTAATGGTAGCACCTGCTACAACTTCAGCAGTTACTTTTAGAGTTAGAATAGCCTCAGCAGATTCGGGTACACCTTGGTACATAAATAGAAATCCAAATGGTAGTACAGATGTTGATGATGGTGGTTATATGCTTTCAACAATGACAGTTTTTGAATTAGATGGTTCTAAATCTACAAAAGCGACAACATCTACAAATGAAACTAAAACTTAATAGGAGAATAATATGACAAAAAAATTAGGTAGAGGAGTTGCAATAAGAGCAATAAATCCAAATGCAATATATAACATTATAAATGAAACAGTAGATGGATATGAAAGCATTGAATGGTTAGATAATACTACACCTATTTCTGATGCTGACATTAATGCTAAACTTGCTGAATTACAAACAGCAGAAGATGCTAAAGAACAAGCTAAAATAGATGCTCAAGTTTCTGGCAATCAAAAGCTATTAGACTTAGGACTTTCACAAGCTGAAGCAACTGCATTAACTGGTTATACACCACCAGTAGAGGAGTAATCCTCAATGACTAAAGCAAGAGATATATCTAGTCTTATTGGTTCTAGTGGTCAGATAGATAATGCTAAAATCACACTAGATGTTAATGAAATACCATCTTTAACAACTGATAAGATACCAAACCTAGATGCAGGTAAGATAACTACAGGTACTTTTGCTGATGCTAGAATAAGTCAATCAAGTGTATCTCAACACGCAACATCATTTGACGATAACAAAATTGTTAATGATATTTCTACACTTGCTTTAAGACAAGCATCTGACCAAAACAAATCAGCTTACAATACTAACTCACAATCAGTTGATGTATTCCAAGATGATACAGGTATTGATACAACAACTGATGTTTCAAGAAATGCTAGTGAGTATGTAAGTTCAGTTTCTAGTATAATTGCAACAGCAGATAGTGGTGGAACATTTGTTCAATCTGGTTCTTTAGGAACTACTGACGCATATGATTGGCTAACACCTTTACAAGTATATGGAAATACAAATTATTATAGCTTAAGCAGTACAAGTGTTGAGCTTGGACAAGGTAATTCTTACAATTTTTCTATGCTTTATAGAAGTGATTTAACTAACGATATAGTTTTTGGAAGTTTAGCACATAATGCAACTTCAAATACAATAAATAGATTTCAATTAGGTTTAACTACAAATACAGGTGGAACAAATATTTTTAGTTCTCCAAGTGGTACAGTAAATGTACCTGCATCAAATTGGAATACAAGTAGTTTTAGTGATAATTATATTTTTACTTGGCAAGGTAATGGAACAGCAGATTGGCAAATTTTAAAAAATGGTTCTGTTCTTGCAAATGGTACACATAATTTTACTCATTCACAAAATACTTCTACAGATACAAGAGTACTTGCTATTAGAAAAGGAAACACCTTATCTTTTGCATACCAAGAAGGAAGTAGTGGAACAAGAACTAAATTTTATACTTTAACTTCTAGCGAATTTAATTCATCAGCAAATATGTGGGGTGTTTATAGTATAGGTGGAAATAGTACTGGTAATGTTCAATATTATCCAACAATTAGACATAACGCAACTGAAATTCAAGGCGAAAGTTATTCAACTGTTGGTGCAACAGGTAACTTTACAGGCACAACAATAACTGCACCATCAAGTGTATCTGAAATGGGTGCTATTATTACTTACCAAGACCAAGCAGGTACTAACGCATTAAACACAGATATAGTTTTACAATTATCAGCAGATGGTGGTTCTAACTATTCAACTGCTACACTTACTGCTTTACCAGATTTTTCTACAGGTATTAAAATGGCTAAAGTAAATGACTTAGCTGTAACAGCAGGAACACAATTAAAATATAAAATAAATTTTGCTAACCAAGCACTAGGTTCTAAAGAAGCTAGAATTAGAGGTGTAGCTTTACAGTATTAATATGCCTAGAAAAAAGAAAGCCATATCTTCTCTTGCTGAACAAAGTGTTGGTATTAGACTTTCTTCTCATGAAAAATTATGCGCAGAAAGAATGAAAAATCTTATAGATTCAATTCAAAGATTAGAAAAAAAAGTAGATTCATTATCTGATAGTGTATCTAAAGGAAAAGGAATAGTAGCTGTATTGGTTTTCTTAGGAGGCTTAGCAGCAACAATTATTGGCTATTTAAATTTTAAATGAAATTTACCCTAATCATATGGGTTTGTACTTTTTTACATAACGAGTGTTCTCCACCAATACAACATCAAAAATTATATCCTAATTGGAAACAGTGCGTTGATGCAGCATATGATTACTCTATAACTTTTCTTACACAACAAAACATAGAAGATGTTAACAATATGAAGTTAGCAACAAAATTTGTTTGTAAGGAAGTAGATAGTGTTTAAAGGTCATAGAATAATAGTCATAGGCGATGCCCATGATTCTCCACATATAAAACAAGATCGTTTTAAATGGATGGGTAAATATATTAAATCTGTTAAACCAGATTATATTATTCAAATAGGTGATTGGGCTTCATTTGATAGTCTAAGTTTTTTTCAAAAAAATCATACTCAAGCTGGTAAACTTAAAGATGCTTTTATGGTAGATATAGAATCATTAAGAAGTTCTATAGATCTATTAGATAAATACATAGATAACGATAGAATCCCTAGACATATTACATTTGGTAATCATGAGCAGCGTGTTTATAAGTTTGAAGAAAACATACCAGAAATAGCAGGTATGATGAAAAAAGAATTACATGATTCTTTTGATAATCGTAATTGGAAAAGATCTCAGTATGGTGAATTTAAAATTATAGGGGGTGTATCTTTTACACACTGTCCATTAAATATAATGGGTAAAGAATATGGTGGTAAAAACTGCGAAGTACAAATAGCTAATGATGCTACTAATGATATTGTATTCGGACACACTCATAAATTTAGAGATTGGAAAGCTCCAAAGATTGGAGATAAAAATTATGTTAGAGTAGTTAATGTAGGTTGTGCGTTGCCTTATAACCATGTTGAGGAGTATGCTAAGCTAAACCTAACTGGTTGGTCTTGGGGTATTGTTGAACTCGGTATCTGGGATAATCATATACAAGAGAGCCAGTTTATATCAATGGATAGGCTTGAAAAACAATATGATAACTAATGGCGCTGCATTTACTAATTATCCTAACTTTAGTAGTACTGAGTTTTATTGTAAATGTTGTAAGCAATTAAAAATTTCTGAAATTGTTTTAGACTTTTGCCAGGCCTGGCGTAATTATATCCAACAAGGTGTTAAAATTAATTCGGCATATAGATGCCCAGAACATAATAATAAAGTTTCATCTACTGGTGAAGATGGGCCACACACTACAGGTATGGCAGTTGATATATCTACATCACCACAATTACAATATAAGTTATTAGACTTTGCATTACATTGGGATCCAAAACCTACAGGTATTGGTATAGCTAAAACATTTACTCATCTTGATTGGTTAACTGTTGATGTTGATCAAAAGTATGTAGTAAGACCTAACGTGTGGAAATACTAATGTGGTTTAGTTTATTATCTACTGGAGTTAAAACTGCGGCAGCTATTTATAAAAATAAAAAAGAAGCTCAGCAGTTAGAATCCTTAGCAGAAAAAAACCATATGGCTAAAATGGCAGCAGGTGAGATTGAATATAAAAAAGCTGTTATGGCAAATAATAATCAAGGATGGAAAGACGAGCTAGTTTTGATTATTGTAGTTTTGCCAATAGTGGTTTTAGCCTGGAGTGTATTTAGTGGAGATCCACAAGCTAAACAAAAGTTAGATATGTTCTTTGAATATTTTAATAACTTCCCAGAATTTTACAAATGGTTAGTGTTAGGAATATTCGGAAGCATATATGGACTTAAGCCTGGAATGGATTTATTTAAAAAAAAATGATCGATAAATTTTTATATAATTTTTTTGGTTGGATTGATAGACAATTTGAAAAAGTTGATGAAGTATTAACTTTTAAATTCCCTAAATCTAAAAAGAAAAAAAAATGAAAATTGATGTTAAATATTTAATTAGTATTTTAGCTTTTATATTAGCTGGATTGTCTGGTTGGATATTATTATCTATTGTAGAATTAAAAGAATTTACAAGAATGATGAATGGTGAATTATTACAAATTGATAAACAAATTGGTAGAGTATATAATTACATTAATAGTAATATGAAATAATGTGGTGTGTCATTTGGAAAAGAAATGAATTGTTTGAAATGTTTACTAATATTATTTTTGAATCTGAAAAAAAAGCTTTAGAGTTTTTAAATCAGCAAAAGTCTTTTAGAAAAAAACATGAAGCTAAAGCTGTAAAGTATCATCCAAAATATTTTTCTGGTGTAAATGAAAAAGAAATCCTGGCGTAAGCAAAGCCAACAGATAGTAATAGATATTGGTCCTTGTAAATATTGTGGCAAGGATATGCTTAATACAGATTCTTTTGTAGCTTTTATGGATAAAACCAAAGCTCACTATATTTGTATGAAAAAAGACGATGAAAAGCGGTCTGAGAAGGCTCAGAACAGCGATTCTAACCTATTTTGATACCAACATACCTAATTAAGCTAATGCTTAAATACGTGGCTCTATGACAGTTTACCACCTGTTTCTACAAAATGGTCAGATTCTAGCTCAGCTAAAGCACCTTGTAATAAATCTATAGCAAATTTCTTACCTTTATAACTACTTGCTATACTCATTACATTAGATACCAAAGCAACTTGAGCTGCGTCTATGCTTTTACCTTTAAGAAGATCTACAGTTACAGCATCAGCAATGTTATCATAAACATCTACAACTTCATTGTTAGATACTTTTCTTTCTTTAAAGATTTGCTTTAGACTTAATATAGTTTTCATACCAACAATGTAGTATGAAATTCGGTAGCTGACACCTCACTTAAAAAAAAGTAAGCACCAAGTAGAGTAAACCATGACAGGTGTATATTACTATTTAACCTTACTGGACTACTTGATGCTTATTATTGTAGGACTTTAGCTTGAGATCAAATTAATAACTAGTATTTATCTCAATACAGGTTCTAACTTACCTATTCGTTATAATCGAATTTTTTAACTGGCTTTGTTTATAATATGTTAATTCATATACCAGGAATAAATTTAATAGGTTTTCCTGGATCCTTTGATAAGGCTTACTCCCTAACCAGCTTTTTTAGGTTTAAAGATTTATATAATTAATTTTTAAAATTATTAACTGTAGGCGCACTCAATTCAAAGATTTATTCATACGCCTACAGCACACAACAAGAATAGTTATTTTACTAACTACTTTTTTGTTAAACATTTATCTGGGGCTTGCCCATATAGGTAGATTAACTTAACCTATTAGAATTGATCGTCAAAGTCATCAGTACTCGCAGACTGTGAAGTCTTAGTAGCAGATGATTTGTCGCCAACCAATCTAATACTTCCTGTAAATCGAGGTATAACTACCTCAGTTACAATTCTATTTTGATCATTAGAATCTTTATATTGTCTAGTTTCTAATTCACCTTCAACATATAATTGAGAACCGGATTTAGCATACTTCTCCATATTCTCAGCAAGTCTAGGATCAAATACTACAATCTTATGCCAAGTTGTTTTCTCAGCCCAATTGCCTTCTTTATCTTTAAACTTTTT
>Ga0208785_1000616_pt1 | contig 15888 bp, 12 predicted proteins | sample DEB08_DNA_2_FD_185499 | JGI IMG/M metagenome (GOLD analysis project Ga0208785, IMG submission 185499) | Aqueous microbial communities from the Delaware River and Bay under freshwater to marine salinity gradient to study organic matter... | ecosystem: Environmental > Aquatic > Marine > Coastal ...
TGATGAACAGTTTGCTATCCTTCAGAATCTTGTGAATGAAGGAATGGAGACTATTCTTTCTCCCTACGATAACATCAACCTCAACGAAGATCAAGAAGAGCATATCTCTAAGATCTTAAGTGTTGTTACTTTCTTTAATTCTCACAACATTCTCAAATGACAATGAACAAAGAACAACTTGCACAGTTTAAGTACAACTACTGTGAGAAGATCATTGAGGACATGGATCTAAACACTCTCATGGTATTGGCACATGATTTGTTAATGGATTCGTATCAATCCTGCACAGAGGAAGAAATCAAAGAAGAAATCCTGGATTTGTATGATGACGAAATGTTGGAGGATTTGATGCCTTAAGTATAACTAACTTTCGGCCGCCCGACCAGTTGGCAGGGTGTCCACTCATCCCCTGGAATCGGCGGAAGGGTGCTGTAGGATATGGGGACAATCAAGCAAACCCAATGCGTTACGAAGTTCTGGTCCCCTCTGCCCCTTACGAGTCCGAGTCCGTCTGTGACCTGGACCGTGCCTACCTGATCTGCCTGGACCTGGCAGAGGAGTTCGGTTACGCTGAGATCCGTCACAACGGACACCATATTGCAGACTACGGCAACCCTGCCACCTTCCTGGGGTGACAGTCGGGGGAGTGTCCACCATTCTCCCCATTGCCCCCCAGATCGTGTATTGTATTCTCAAGTCAAACAACTCCACTTCTCATGCGTAAGATCGAACGGGAAATGAACAATGCCATTTCTAACAACCTGAACTGGCAATCTGGCAACACTTCTGTTACTTTCGATCCTGAAACTAACGAGTCGAAAGTGTATCTGTTCGGCAACCACATTGCCACCGTTGGTGATGACTTCGTTCAAATCTTCGACGGTGGTTATCAGTCTGTCACCACCAAGTCGCGCCTGAATGCTATTCTCTCCGAGCATGGTATTAAGGGCGAAGGTGTATTTCAACGGGACTGGAAGTGGTATGTCCACAAGTTCATCGGACAGACTGCAATCACTGGTCCTGTCTATAACGAATACGACTTCACCAATGGTTTCATGTTTGCATAACAAATAGGGGGGCATTCGTGTCCCCTTTCTTTATACCCAGGTCGGCTGCCCGACCAGTTGGCACACTGTCCACCAAACCCCCCAAAGCACCCCAGGACCTGCCATAATACTCTCATGACACAAAACAAGCACATCGAACACCCCGAAGACACCATCCTCACGGGTGACCTCAACGCTCTGGATTGGTTTGAGGCAGCAGGCACCCTGTCCGTGAAGATCGACGGCGCTCCCGCTATTGTCTGGGGTCGCAATCCTGCCACGGGTAATTTCTTCGTGGGCACCAAAAGTGTCTTCAACAAAGTAAAGATTAAGATCAACGAATCCCATGCGGACATCGATCAAAACCACACAGGCGAAGTTGCAAAAATTCTGCACGCTTGTTTTGATTGGTTACCTATTACAGACTCCATTTATCAGGGGGATTTTATTGGATTTGGCGGAGAGTCTGAATACACTCCCAACACTATCACTTACAGTTTCGGAGAAGTAATTCACGAAGAAATTATCATTGCTCCCCATACCCGTTATGAGGCAAATGATGACCTCCGTGATAGTTGGGCAATCCCTCTGACTGTTAACCTGGAGGACGGACATAACTGTAAGTTTGTGAAACCCAAGGCACGCATCTTCTCTGGTGATTATACCAAGTGTGCAGGGTCGTTTGGTGACCTTTCCGAGGTGATTCAGTTCGCTAAAGTAATGGCACAGAATGTGACCTTTGTTGATGAGAAGAAAGCAAAGCAACTTAAGCAGGAACTGAATAAGTGTATCCGTGAAGGTGTGGAGATTGATGATAATGCATTTGATTGTGATTACACTCTGATTGCTTACTGGAAACTGATCAAATCTATCAAAGATGATGCACTCTTCCTTTGCCGCAATGATGGTCCTGCTGCTTACATTGGATCTGATCGAATTGACTCCGAAGGTTATGTCTACAGCAATGAGTTTGGTACAATGAAACTGGTCAATCGTGAGCGTTTCAGTCATGCTAACTTCAACAACGCGAAGTTTGTGTGCCAGTGAGCGTGCTGTCCACTCATGCCCCCTGGGCGACCCCTTTACCCCTTATACTGACTTCAGTCAAACGAAACGACATGACCGCACAGACCTTCAACGGATGGGCAAACTGGGCAACCTGGAATGTCGCCCTGTGGTTGAGCAATGATGAGAACCTTTACAAGGTTGCCCGTCAGTATGATTCCTATGATCGCCTGATCCCCCGCCTGGAAAGTCAGTTCGGGCAGATGACCCCTGACGGTGCCCGCTGGATGGATGGCACGATCGACACCGCTGCCCTGGATGAGATGCTGGCAGACCTCTGAACCAATGGGAAGGCAGCGCCCTCAAAGACTGCCACCCTTTCAACCCGTAATCCTACCATGACCCGCGACCTCGCTACCGCTCTCCTGAACCGCGCCGCTGACGGAACCCAACTGCTGGCAATCCTGGACACCATCGCCACCGATCTGGAAACCCAGGGCATCGAAGAGTGTGCCCAGCACTTTGCCGAAATCAATGCCCCGACTGCTGACCCCATTGCGTTCTGATTCGTGCTACAATTCCAAAGCAACCGACACCGACCCATGACCAAGCGCAACCCCACCTGCTTCCGCCTTGCCTCTGACATCAGCACCCGTCAGCAGGGGTGGGTCAGCAGCAACACCCTACAGGGCACAGCACACAGCGCCGCTCTCATTGCTGGGGTGTTCGCTGAGACCTTCCATGATGAGGCAGTCGCTAAGATCCCCTGCTTTGAGTGACCGCCATTCGTTCGTGAATCAGCAGTGCCCCGCCGTCCCCCCCTGGGGGCGGTCGCCGCCGTGTATATAAAACCCATGGGTCCCCCTAGTCTACAAAGTGTTACGAAAGGCATCTATATTATATGCTAAAATGCAATCATAAAAACTACGAGAACAAAAAAATTCCGCACATAAAATTATGCCTTATAAGGATTTGCAAAAAAGAAAAGAGTATAAAAGAGAATGGGCAAGAAAAAATGCATTGAAAAATTCAAGACCCTTAAATTTTCCTCCTATAAAAATTCCCGAGAATATGAAAGAGACTCAGTACCCTGGATATTATATTACTGAGGACGGCAAAGCATATCGAGCTCCTGGCAAGTGTGACAGAAATGGTCAGTACGGCGAGGTTAACGAATATGGATTGATATATCTAAAACCCGCATACAGGGGTCGTCCAGGTCGTCCAGAACATCAATATGAATGTATTAACATTTCAATACGGGATGAAAATGGAAAATTTTTGAAACAAATCAAAAAAAGTATTCATCAATTAGTTGCAGAAGTATTTGTTCCTAATCCTGAGGGACATAAAGAGGTTCTCCATTTAGATAGTAATAATAGAAATAATCATTATAAAAATTTAAAGTGGGGGACACATAAAGAAAACATGGAAATGGTTGGTTTACCAGAGGGTACAATTAGACAACATCCAAGATATGGTAATCATAATCCAACGAAGTATATCAAGAAAGATGGTGAGTGGATTTTAATTCCATCTGATAAACCTCCTTGGAATAAAGGATTAAAGGGAAGTTCTTGGAATACATTGCCAGATGGAACTATTAGAACTCGTGCTGATGGTACTACATGGATAAAACAAAATGGTAGGTGGGTTTATCAGAAAAAGAAATAATAATTTCTTACTCTTAAAAATTTTTTTCGCTATATAAAATCAATGAACGAAAACAGAGAGATGCAAAAAAATCCCGGAGAAAATTTTACAACCGTAGAAGTCGATCCAATAACTGGAGAGTATTATGTGACGATTCCGGAGTGGATACTGAATGATTTTGGGTGGTACGAAGGCACCACAGTGAATATGGAAGTTGAAGGAGACTGTATCGTGATAACCGAAGTGAAGGAAGATTGACTTATACTAGATAATACTGTATGATAACTGATGTAATTACACTCTATTATGGCTAAAGGATTTACCGTAAAAGCAAAGGCACCCACACCATCACAAAGCGAAGCAGAGTGGGACTATGATAAAGCAAAAGAGATGATCAGAGGAAAGGCAATTGTCTTTTGTCTTCCTGGACGTGGAGTCTCATATACATATCTGAAAAATTTTGTGCAATTGTGTTTTGATCTTGTACAAAACGGAGCAAGTATTCAGATTTCCCAAGACTATTCATCGATGGTGAATTTTGCAAGATGCAAGTGTCTGGGTGCGAATGTACTGAGAGGACCTGACCAGATTCCCTGGGACGGGAAGTTAAAGTATGACTATCAGTTGTGGATTGATAGTGACATTGTTTTTAATACCGAAAAGTTCTATCAGTTGGTTCTGATGGACAAGGACATTGCCAGTGGTTGGTATTGCACAGAAGATGGAAGAACGACTTCCGTTGCACACTGGTTAGATGAGGAAGACTTTGCAAATAATGGTGGAGTCATGAATCATGAGACACTCGAAAGTATTCAGAAGCGTCGTAAACCATTTACAGTTGATTATGCTGGATTTGGATGGTTGATGATTAAACACGGTGTCTTTGAGCACGAAGACATGAAGTATCCCTGGTTTGCACCAAAGATGCAAGTCTTTGAGTCTGGTGCAGTACAGGATATGTGTGGAGAGGATGTATCATTCTGTCTGGATGCAAAGGAAGCAGGTTTTGAAATCTGGTGCGATCCTCGTATCAGAGTCGGTCACGAAAAGACAAGAGTGATTTGAGATGGCTGACGAGTCTTACAATATCTACTGTAAGGGACGTAAACTGTACTCTAACTTGACAGAGGAGGAGTACTTCGATATGATGGAGAACCTGTCGATAGAGTATTATCAGACAGGTTCTCCAAGACCTGAAGATCTTGAAACTGAAATTATTAGGAGATTAACAAATGGCTATGCGTAAAGGTGGCGGTTATGTAGAGGGCGCACCGAAGAAAACTCGTCAAGGAGCAGGCATGAATACTAAGTATGCAGCGTCTTCTCGCAATAAAGCAAAGAAAAAGTATCGTGGTCAAGGTAAGGGTTAAATAAGACAGTCAATAAAGTCTTATGAGTTGTCTTATCACCAACCTTCCATCTGTTGAAGTATGGGTTCGTAAAGAATATCTTACAGACCATCAAAGTGGTCATGGTGAATTTGTCAAGGGCGTTTGGGTTTCGGCAAAGTCGATTCCTGGACGCGCTTTTTATTTTGAGACTTATTTGCCAGAATATGCGGCAATGTACGATAAGTTACCTATCAGTGCCTTTTTATCTCGTCCACAAACACCAGACCCTGATATGAACTTACCAAACCTACAGTTTTGGAACTGTATGGACTATGGTGTAGTCAGTATTGATAAAAAGTTCATTGGTAGTATGGACTTTGAGTGTTATACACGGGACTTTGGTATTCAGAAGGGTACATATGTCTGCACAATTGACAATTATCACCGTGATCCAGACATGGTAGACTGGGCAACAAGTGAAAATCCTGCCGAACACAAGTCTCATAACCTTATTGAACTGAATAATGGTCAATATGCTCTTTATCCAAACAATAGATTACGTATTTTTGACAATAGTTTGACACCTGCAGAACCAAAAATGCCCGATTTTAAGGTTTCGACACAATATTATCAGGTAGAATGTGGTTATGATCGTCTTGGTATGGGTGATGAGGACGAATATCACTGGAAAACCGCTCAAGAACGTGAAAATAAATAGCAATAAGGGATAGCAACCCCTCTAAAAGTTCTGATTTGTATGAATCAGGAGCTAAAATGGGAAATTCGCCTGTGGATAGAAACAAAGAATACATGAGGGAGATGTGGGGAACCACAAAACTCGCCTCAGATTATGGTTCAATGCAACAAAAACCAAAAAGAGTGCTTACAGAAGTGATGCACGACCTTGCACCACGTCATGATCTTAAAAAACAAACTGAATTACATGAAAAAATTCGTAATGACGAAGATTATGATGATTGGGAGTACGGAACCGAACCTTCTTATGGAACTGGGGTATAAATAAGTTCAGAAAACTCTAACCAAAATGGCGGTTCAAAGGATATCAAGATCATTTAAAGATATTAGTTTGTCCTTTGAACCACATCCAGTGACAAAGGACTTGCCAATCCTTAAAAATGAGAATGCAATTAGAAGATCTGTAAGAAATTTGGTAGAAACCATACCAACTGAGAGGTTTTTTAACTCTCTTCTTGGTTCCGAAGTTCGTTCAAGTCTTTTTGAGTTTGTTGATTTTGGTACTGCATCTGTAATTCAACAACAAATTGAAATTACACTTGATAATTTTGAACCAAGGATTGAAAATGTTCAGATTCTTGTCGATCCTCGTCCAGATTTAAATGAATTTGAGGTCACTGTAATCTTTGATATTGTAGGTCAAGAGTTTCCGACACAAGAATACTCATTTCTATTAGAGGCAGCAAGATAATATGCCTTTTACTAAGTTTACAAATCTAGATTTTGATCAGATAAAGACCTCAATCAAGGACTATCTTCGTGCAAATAGCACATTTAGTGACTTTGATTTTGAGGGATCGAATTTCTCTGTCTTAATTGATACACTGGCATACAACACCTATATCACTGCATTCAACTCGAATATGATTGTCAATGAATCCTTCTTGGATTCGGCAACACTTCGTGAGAATGTCGTCTCTTTAGCAAGAAATATTGGATACGTACCACGCTCTAGAACGGCAGCAAGAGCGACAATATCCTTTACGGTATCAACTAGCGAAGACACGCCTACACTAACGTTACAGAGGGGTCTGGTGTGCGTAGGGAACGCAAATGATACCACCTATACGTTCTCAATACCAGAAAATATCACCACCACTGTTGTTGATGGTATCGCAACATTCAGCAATATAGATGTTTATCAAGGAACGTATTTGACAAAGAGATTTAATTATGATGGATCTCTCGACCAAAGATTTATTCTAAACAATTCCTATATTGACACTTCTACACTTTCAGTATATGTGAGAAAAACATCCGAAAGTGGTTTGGGGATTGAATATTCGGCAATCGACAATATCTTAGATACCACTGCCGATTCCAGAATCTATATTCTTCAAGAAGTTCAAGATGAAAAATATGAGATAAGATTTGGTGATGGTATTATTGGAAAGAAACTTGGAGATCAAGTTGGTGGTGATGGAACCGTAATTACAGCAAATTATATTATCACAGATGGAGAAGATGGTAATGGTGCCAGTGTTTTCTCCTTCTCCGGAAGTATTGTTACTGCCTCCAATACTTTGATTAATCCTGGCAACATAACAATAACAACAAATCAGGCATCTCAAAATGGTTCTAGTATAGAACCAATTGATTCTATCAAATACTATGCACCAAGAATCTATTCTGCACAAAACAGAGCTGTTACTTCAAGAGATTATGAGGCAATTATAAAAAGAATATATCCAGAAACTGAATCGGTTGCTGTTGTTGGCGGTGAAGAACTAGATCCACCAGAGTTTGGTAATGTTGTTCTGAGCATTAAACCAAAGAATGGTAGTTTCGTTTCTGATTTTAATAAGTCTAGAATATTGAGTCAGTTGAAACAATATACTGTTTCGGGTATCAATCCAAGAATTATTGATCTCAAAATTCTTTATGTTGAGGTAGATTCTTCTGTCTATTATAATAATACACAAGTTTCAAGTGCAGACTCATTAAAAACTAGAGTATTGAATAGTTTAACGAAATATTCGGAATCACTAGACCTTAATAAGTTTGGCGGAAGATTTAAATACAGTAAGGTTCTTCAAGTAATTGATACTACCGATACTGCAATTACATCTAATATTACTAAGGTTAAGATTCGGAGAGACTTAAAGGCAACTTTAAATCAATTCGCGCAGTATGAATTATGTTTTGGAAATCAATTCCATGTTAATCCTACTGGACTTAATATCAAATCCACAGGATTTAAAATTTCGGGAGAATCATCCACAGTATATCTTACGGATACTCCCACAATTTCTTCAAATGGAAATACCATAACAAATGTTACTTCTGCAGGAGATCTTTTCCTCAATAGACCGACCAATGTTTCTGCAAAAACTGGCGTTATTTCAGTAGTCAAGATTGATAGTAATGGTAATAGGACTGTTGTTATTAAAGACGCAGGAACAGTTGATTATGTGAAGGGTGAAATTATATTGGGAACAATCAATATAACTTCTACAACAAAAGCAAATGGAATTATTGAGATACAGGCATTTCCAGAATCTAATGATGTTATTGGACTGAAAGACTTATATCTGTCTTTTGATGTTTCGAAAAGCACAATAAATATGGTAAGAGATGTAATCGCTTCTGGTGATGAAATAACAGGAAATGTGTTTACTAGAGATTACTATACATCAAGTTACTCAAACGGGAATTTAGCAAGAAACTAATATGATACAGACTGGATTTGATTCTAGAGTTAAAGTTCAGCAGATTATTGAGAGCCAACTTCCAAGTTTTATACTGGAAGAATCTCCAAATGCATCTGAGTTTTTAAAGCAATATTATATTTCCCAAGAATATCAGGGTGGTGTAATAGACATTGCTGAAAATTTAGATCAGTATTTGAAGTTAGAAAACCTGACACCAGAGGTGGTTGTAGATAATGCAACTTTATCCTCTAGTATTTCTTCCAGTGATACAGAGATTCAGGTATCGAGCACAAAGGGATTTCCAAAAGAATATGGATTATTGAAAATTGGAAATGAAATTGTCACATATACTGGCATAAGTGGAAATACATTTACAGGATGTATTCGTGGATTTAGTGGAATTACTGATTATCACCAAGATTTAAATCAAGAAGAACTTACTTTTTCATCTTCCTCAGCAACATCTCATACGACTGGATCTAATATTCAGAACTTAAGTTCTCTTTTCTTAAAAGAGTTTTATCAGAAATTAAAATATACAATTGCACCAGGTCTTGAAAAAGTAGATTTCACATCAGAACTGAATGTAGGTAATTTTCTAAAAGAGATTAATTCTTTTTATAAAGCAAAGGGAACAAATGAATCTTTTAGAATTTTATTCAATGTTCTCTATAATGAAACACCAAAAATTGTAAATTTAGAAGAATTCTTAATAAAACCATCTTCATCAGAGTATGTTCGTAGAGAAATAGTACTTGCAGAATCTATTTCTGGTGACAATCCTCTTAATCTTATAGGACAAACAATAAAAAAATCTACTGATGAAACGACAAATGCATCAGTTTCTGCCATAGAACCTTTTAATAGGAACTCAAATCAGTATTATAAAATTTCTCTTTTTGTTGGAAATGATGAATTCTCAGCAATCGAAGGTAATTTTACAATAACAGCAAATACAAAAACTGTTAGAGCATCATCTGCAAATTCTTCAGTGATTACTGTTGACTCTACCATAGGATTCCCCAATAGTGGAACTTTGGTCTGTGGAAATAATACAATTACATATACTGATAAGTCAATTAACCAATTTTTAGGATGTTCTGGTATTAATGATAATATAGCAAAAAATTCGTTAGTCAGAAATACAGACACCTACTTTGGTTATGAAGATGGTGATACTACTAAAAAGGTAGAATTTAGAATTCTGGGAGTATTATCCGATTTTGTACCAACATCGGAGGATATTAATGTTTCTGAGGGTGATATTGTAACAATCAAAAATGTTGGCGATTTAATTGAAAATCCACAAACAAAGACATATAAACAAAAATTTGCCAACTCTTGGATTTATAATACCGCTGCAAGATATCAAGTATCTGAAATAGGTTCTAATTATATTTTGTCCAGTGATATTGACAGATCAAGTCTTAAAGTGGGAGATAGAGTAGAACTTTTAGAAAGAGATACTGAGATTTTAGCAGCAGAAAGTGATAATCCACACGTTGCAGAAATTATTTCCAGCAATACGTTAAGATTAGAAGGTTCTTTTACAGTAGATTCTAGTAAAGAATACGATATAAGAAGAAAGATTAATACTGCTAGTAGCTCTGGTATTCCTATTGAATATGGAAATGATTTAATTACCTCAGATATTCAAAATCTCTACAGTGATGGTGATGATTTTGCATATGTTGCATCAAACTCACTACCATCATCTAAAATTTCTGGGTTTACCCACAATTACAGATATGATATAACAAGCAATATTAAGAGTGCTTCAATATCTTCAGAAAATAATCTTTTTGATTCTGATTCTGATGGAAATTATGGAACTATAGGATTTGCCAATGCCGCGCCATTTTTAACTGGTGATAGAATTTATTATCAACCATCATCTACACCACTAGTTGGTTTGGAGACAGGAAGTTATTATGTAGAAGTTCTCCCATCTAATAATAAAAGAATAAAATTATATTCATCAAGATCTTTTATTGATGGTTCTTCCTTCTTAAAATTCAAAGTACCAGAGTCTGGACTTGATACACAAACTTTTACCTTATATTCCCACAGATCAGGAGAGATTGGAGTACAAAAAGTACTCAAAAAGTTTCCTCTTCAATCAAACATAAAAAGTCCAGGTAAAGAAACAATTCCAGGAACAACTGGAATGTTAATTAATGGTGTTGAGATTGGAAACTACAAATCTTCCGATAAAGTTTATTATGGTCCACTACAATCTATTGATGTATTAAATGGTGGAGAAGACTATGATGTTATCAATCTCCCTACAATATCAATTCCTTCAGGTTCTTCCAGTGCTTTAGCTCAACCAGTTATTTCAGGTTCTATTCGGGAAGTTTACATAGATGCTCAAGATTATGATATTAATAAAGTTGTCTCTGTTGACGTTATTGGTGGAAATGGATCTGGTGCAGTAATTGAACCAGTTATTAGCAAAAGAGTTAGAGATATATCTTTTGATGGTAGAACATTAACGAATGGTGGAGGTATTAGCACAACTGGAAATAGAATTTCTTTCTTAACAAACCACAATTTAAATAATGGCGAACAGGTAGTATATAATTCCAATGGAAATTCTCAAATTGTAATTGGAACTGGATCTTCAACACTTATAAACAATGCATCTTATTTTGTAAAAGTAGAGAATAATACTACTATCAGTCTGTTTAAATCTTTATCCGATTACACAACTAATTCTAATGTAGTAGGATTCTCAACAGGAACTCAGGGTGTACATAAGTTTAGCACAATAGAACCAAAAAATACAATTTCTGAGATTAAGGTAATTGATGGTGGAACTGGATACACCAATAAAAAATTAATTGTCAAATCTTCTGGTATATCGACAATTAATGACACTATTACCTTTGAGAATCATGGATTCAATACTGGCGAACTAGTTACATATGATTATGGAACTACTGTCATTTCTGGTCTTTCCACTTCAAATCAATACTATATCTTAAAAATAGATAACGATACGTTTAGAGTATGTAATGCTGGAGTTGCTGGTACAGATACTTCAGATTTTAATAGGAGAGAATATGTTAAATTATCTACTACAGGATCGGGATATCAGTATTTTGCATACCCATCAATTTCAGTTTCTATAAAGTATAATCCCGTAGGTTTTGGCACTGATACTCAATCATATCAAGAGATTGTTGCAACTCCAACTGTAAGAGGTTCTATTCAGAACGTATATCTTTATGAAAAGGGAACTGGTTATGGATCGACAATTATAAATTATCAGGATAATCCTTCTGTAACAATTAAGAGTGGTAAAAACGCATCACTAATTCCAAATATTACGAATGGACAAATTGTTTCGGTAAATATTCAGTATGGTGGAGAAGAATACTATTCTACTCCAGATTTGATTGTTACAGATTTAAGCGGAGATGGTTCTGGAGCAAAACTAAGACCAATTATTGTTGGTGGAAAAATAACAGATGTTAAAGTAGTTAGTACTGGAATTGGATATTCCAGCACATCAACATCTATTTTAGTAAAATCTGCAGGTATTAATGCACTTCTCAATTCAAAAGTTAGAGAATTAACTGTAAACAATAACGTTAAATTTGGAAATGAAATTTTATTAGAGACTGAAAACAAATTAAAGTATTCTATTTCTGGTTATTTTGATAATTTAAGAAGTTCTTTTGGAGAGAGTAGTGGAAATATATCTGGAATAATTGGTTGGGCTTATGATGGAAATCCAATCTACGGACCATTTGCATATTCAGATCCAGAAAACTCATCTTCATCAATAACAAGATTATCCTCTGGTTATGTTCTAGATACTTCATATGAAGATAGACCTTCTGGATTCTCATCTGGTTTCTTCGTAGAAGATTATAAATTTACAAATTCTGGTAATTTAGATAAGTATAATGGTAGATTTGGAAAGACACCAGAGTTTCCAAATGGTGTATATGCATACTTTGCTACTATAAATGAATCTGGAGTTCCAACATTCCCATACTTTATCGGAAATGAATATAAATCCGAATTTTTGGAGGAAAATGTAACTTTAAATCAATCTTTTGATTTCTCAAATTCAAATTTACTTCGCAATACCTTACCATATAAAGTTGCAGATAAGAATGCAAAATATGATTTTATTTCAGAAATAGATGATGTTACACAGCAACAAATAATTATCGAGTCTGTTACTCGTGGTGGTGTAGAAACTTTTGATATTAAAAATTCTGGTACAGACTATAAAGTCAACGATATTTTAGACTTTAATAACAGTGGAACTGAAGGAGGTGGAGCATATGCTACAGTTTCCTTCGTAGAGGGAAAAGATATTGTAGATGTAAACACTTCAGTAACATCATATGACAATTCAATATTTACTTGGATTGATGGTAAAAAGGTAAAGGTATCCGTTTTACCAAATCATTCTTTAAGTAGTGGAGATTATGTATCAATATCCGGACTATCAACTAATCTTTCATCTCTTAATGGTGTTCATCAAATAAACGTTGATACTAAAAATTCTGTAGCGATTTCTTCTATTTCATCTGCCACAAGCATTGGTGGAACAGAAATATATGTTTCTAGAATTCCAGAGAATATTTCTATCGGAAGTAGTATTGGGATAGGAACAGAAACTTTTAGAGTTTTGGGACTGTTCAAAAATCAGAATATTATCAGAGTTGAAAGGGGACTGACTGGAACTTCACATGATGCAAATTCGCCGATAACATTTACGCCAGATTCATTTACTATTGATGGTTCTGTTGACTTTTTTGACTCTAAAGTAAACGATAAAGTGTTTTTCAATCCAACAGAATCTATTGGTTTTGGAACTACTGCGGGAACTTCTTACTTAGCAACATTTGATTTTGGAGATGTAAATGGTTTTACAAGAAGTATTCCTACAAAATCAATTTACATTGAAAATCATCCATTTAAGAATAATCAACAAGTAACGTATACTTCCAATGGAACAAATGTTTTAATTTCAACTGACGGAGTAAACACCAGCTATTTGCCATCAACCCTCTTTGTAATTAATAAGAGCTCCAATCTAATTGGATTAAAGACTAGTTTAGACTCTCAAGAACTGTTCTACCATAGTGGTGGAAGTAATAGTGATTTGTATTCATTCGAGTCATCATACACTCAGGTGCTTGGAAAAGTTGAAAAAATAAAAGCAACGGTTTCTGTCTCAACATCACATCAACTATCTGTAAATGATGTAGTTGAATTGACAGTTAATCCAAGTTTGTCTGTGGGAATTGGAACTTCAACAGCAGTAAGAGTTTCAAGAAGTACGACAACTGAAAAACTGTTGATCAATTCGATAGGATTTAGTTCCACTGGAATTAATACGAATAATAATACTATAACTCTTAATGATCATAAACTGAATACCGGAGATAAAGTCTACTATTCTTCCCAAAATGTTGCTTCAGGTTTAACTACAGGAAGTTATTATATCTTCGAGGTCGATTCTAATACTATAAAACTATGTGAAACATACACAGATTCTCAAACTGTTCCACCAACCACAGTAAGTATTGCGGGAACCGGTGGGATTTCTCAGTCTATATCTCCAATTAATCCCAAATTAGAGTCTGTAAAAAACAATAATTTGGTATTTGATTTAACAGATTCTTCTCTTTCTGGTTATAACTTTAAAATTTATAGAGATAACAAATTCAAGGATGAATTTGTCTCAACAGGATCGACATCTACGTTTAGTATAACTGGTGTTGGGACAGTTGGTGTATCTACAAATGCATCATTAACTATCAATTATAGTTCAGGAATTCCAGAGAAGTTATATTATAACTTGGAAAAATCTGGATATATTAGTACCGCAGACACTGACGTAAAAAATTACTCAGAAATTTCTTTTGTAGATAGTACTTACACTGCAACATACAATGTTGTTGGAGTGGCGACTACATCATTCGATTTAGTTTTAAAAGAAACTCCAGAAAATCTTTCTTATAGTCAAAGTGACTGTGATGTACTAAAATACACAACTTCATCAACCACAGCAACTGGTGGTGTTAGTAAATTAAAACTAGTATCTAAAGGATTTGGTTATAAGAACTTACCAATAGTAGATGAGATAACTTCAACTAATGGTAAAGATGCTTATATACTTGCAAAATCTAAAGAAGTTGGAAATGTAAAGCAATTAAGAATTAAAAATGAGGAATTTGAATACTCTTTCGATCCCACACTAAATCCAACTGCTTATGTATCTCCAAATGTTGTTATAAAAGATTCAAATACATTAGAGACAGTTCTTGTTAATAATCGTGGTAGAGGATATACTCAAACACCAGATATTGTAATTGTAAATTCATCTACTGGAGAAAAAATTGATACTGGTCTTTTAACCGCAAATTTGATTGGCGAATCACTTCAATCAGTAACTATAGAACAAAATCCAAAAGGTCTTCCAGAAGATTCTGTCAAGTTATTTACGACCAATAACACAAATGGTATTAGTGTTCAGAGGGTAGAATCTAATTCTACCAGTATATTCACTTGCGCTATTACAGTGCCACCTTTAGGATTTTCTACTTATCCATTTGCTTCTGGTGATGCAGTCTTTGTTGAAGGAATACAGAAATTTAGTTCTAGTGGTTCCGGATTTAACTCTGAAGATTATGGATATAAATTATTTGTCGTTGATAGTTATATTGAGGCGTCCCCATATCACAAAGTTGTATTTGATTTGTCTAGTGTTTCTAATGGTGGATTGACAACTAATACTGGTATTGCAAAAACAATACAAGATGGTTATGGATCTTTAATACACGAAGACGATTATCCAACTTTTAATATTACACAAAAAAGATTGCAGTTTAGTATTGGAGAACAGATTATTTCGAATGATATTCCTAGAGATTTGTTTATCTCTGCATATGAAGGAACTATATTGAAGGTTTCTGGAACTTATGAATTAAGTGTAGATGAAATTATAGTAGGAAGAGATTCGGGAACTGTAGCGACAATTAATGCGATAGAAATTAATTCTGGATTATTTAAAGTATCATACTCAGTTCCAAAAAATGTTGGATGGTTGGATGAAATTGGTAAATTAAATTCCGATACTCAAGTTACACCAAATAATGATTATTATCAAAATTTATCATACTCTATTAAGAGTAGTAAAGAATACAAAGAAGTAGAATCAAAAATTAAACCATTATTACACACTAGTGGATTAAAAGATTTTGCTGATACTGGAATTACTTCTACTTCAGAAGCATCCGACCTTATTGGAAGTGACGGAACAACGGTTATTCGTGATTTTATTGATGACCTTAGAGTCGATACAATTTATGATTTTGATTTTGCACAGGATATTGATCTCAATCCAACAACAGGTGATTCAAAATATTTAAAACTTCTGAATACTAAACTAACTGATTACACAAAGAATATTGGAAA
>Ga0208785_1000631_pt1 | contig 15731 bp, 17 predicted proteins | sample DEB08_DNA_2_FD_185499 | JGI IMG/M metagenome (GOLD analysis project Ga0208785, IMG submission 185499) | Aqueous microbial communities from the Delaware River and Bay under freshwater to marine salinity gradient to study organic matter... | ecosystem: Environmental > Aquatic > Marine > Coastal ...
AATCAAGAAGCAATTTTTGTTGAGCCCGCTAGTGCAGCTGGCGTTGCTGGGTTATTTAAATTACAAGCTGAAGGAAAGTTGCCAACTGGAAAAGAAATTGTAATTACAGTTACTGGAAATGGATTGAAAGATCCACAATGGGCGCTTGAGGGTGCCGCTAATGCCATCAAGGTACCAATTGATGCTGAACTTGCTGCTAAAGCTTTGGGATTGATTTAAGTGGCAAAAAACTTATCTGCCATAAGAGTCAAAGTTCCTGCAACCAGCGCCAATTTAGGGCCAGCATTTGATAGTGCGGCATTAGCCTTAACTCTTTTTGATGAAATTGAAGTGTCATTTACCGATACCCCAGGTGTTCAAGTTGATATTGACGGGTTTGGTCGAAATACTTTGCCTAGAAATCAAGATCACTTAATTGCCAAAGTTATGTTGCAAGTTTTTGAAACTTTAGAAGTTTCAGTTTCTGGTTTGTATCTACGCTGTATTAACAAAATTCCTCACGGCCGAGGCCTAGGATCTTCTGCGGCAGCAATAACTGCAGGTGTTGTTGCGGCTCGCGCTTTAGCGGGGGAATCTGCAAAGAGAATGGATGATGCCGGAGCGTTGGATTATGCCACCAAGATTGAAGGTCATCCAGATAATGTTGCCGCATGCCTACTTGGAGGGTTTACTCTTTCTTGGACTGATTCACATCAGCATCAAACCGAATCTGAAAAACTTTTAGGCCACAAACATATCCATTCTGACGGAGTGCACTCACATGCGGTGAAACTAAAAGTTCACCCAGAGATAGTTCCGGTAGTTTTCATACCAAAATTTGAGATGGAGACTAAAAAAGCTCGACTGCTGTTGCCTTCACATATTCCACATCGGGATGCTGCATTCAATGTTGCCAGGAGCGCGCTGTTAGTGAGCGCTCTTACTGAAAACCCGGAGCTATTGTTTGTTGCCACGGAGGATAAGTTGCACCAACCTTATCGACGTAACGCTATGCAAACGTCTGGCAACTTAATTGAAACGCTTCGGGGGCGTGGGCTTGCAGCAATGATCAGTGGTGCTGGCCCAGCCGTATTAGTGCTGACTACGCAAGAAGAGCTTGCGGCAGTTAGGGAATTTGAACACCCGGACTTTTCGATGCAGGTGTTAGAAGTCTCCCCGACCGGAGCCCAGGTTTTCTAGGGCGCTCACCTGGCTAGAGAGCTGCCAGTGCTACAGTCTTCCTATCCGGCCCTTTTAGGGTTCGTGACGATGACGAACAAAAAATCTCAAAAGTCCAATCTCACTAAATCCTGACAAGTCGGAAACTTGAAAGAAGTCAATTATTAAATCTTTCAAACCCCAATTAGAAAGGTATTAACTTAAGGTGACTAACACCGCTGATGTGAGCTCTCTTTTATTGCCAGAATTGCGAACCTTCGCCCAAGATCTTGGTGTTGCTGGAGCTGCCACTATGAGAAAAAGTGAATTAATTGCTGCCATTGAGGCCAAACAAAATTCAGTAGACGTCGGAATAGAAGAAGTTTCAGAAATTCAAGAAACCGATAATGATCAAGATTCTGCTCCTGCTAATCAGAATGAAGACAGACAAGACGATCGTGGCTATCGCCGCAATAACAACCGCTACAACAATCGCGACAACAATCGTGAAGGTGGGCGTGACAATAATCGCGGAAGATTTAGAGAGCGTGGAGGAAGGCGCGAAAGAGAAGATTACGAAATCAGCGAAGATGATGTGCTCTTACCGGTTGCCGGAATAATTGATTTACTCGAAAACTATGCCTTCGTAAGAACAAGTGGATACTTACCCGGACCAAACGATGTTTATGTTTCCATGGGAATGGTTAGAAAGTTTGGGTTACGAAAAGGCGATGCCGTCACTGGAATGATTCGTCAACCTCGCGAAGGTGAACAACGTCAAAAATTTAATCCCTTAGTAAAAGTTGAAACTATTAATGGTTTAACCACTGAAGAATCAGCTAAAAGAGTTGACTTTTCTAAGTTGGTTCCGTTGTACCCGCAAGAGAGATTGCGCTTAGAGACTGAACCAACCAACCTAACTACTCGGGTAATTGATTTAGTCGCTCCAATTGGTAAAGGCCAAAGAGGATTAATTGTTTCGCCACCAAAAGCTGGTAAGACCATGGTTTTGCAAGCAATTGCAAATGCAATTTCTACAAACAACCCAGAAGTTCATTTAATGGTGGTTTTGGTTGATGAAAGACCAGAAGAAGTTACCGATATGCAACGTTCGGTTAAAGGTGAAGTAATTGCTTCAACTTTCGATCGACCAGCAGAAGATCACACTACGGTTGCGGAACTTTCAATTGAGCGGGCAAAGCGCTTAGTCGAAATGGGCCACGACGTGGTGGTGCTATTAGATTCGATGACTCGCTTAGGTCGTGCCTACAACATTGCCGCCCCTGCCTCAGGTCGAATTCTTTCTGGCGGTGTTGATTCTGCAGCTTTATATCCGCCTAAGAAATTCTTTGGTGCAGCTAGAAATATTGAAAATGGCGGATCGTTAACCATCATTGCAACCGCTTTGGTTGAAACTGGCTCGCGAATGGACGAAGTGATCTTCGAAGAATTCAAAGGCACCGGCAACATGGAACTCAAACTGGATCGCAAGTTAGCCGATCGCAGAGTATTCCCAGCAGTCGATGTGGATGCCTCTGGAACCAGAAAAGAAGAAATCTTGCTGAGCGCCGATGAGCTCAAGATTATTTGGAAACTTCGTCGCGTGCTTCATGCGCTGGATTCTCAACAAGCAATCGAGCTATTGCTTAATAAGTTGAGGGACACCAAGAGCAACTTTGACTTCTTAATGCAGGTTCAGAAGACCACCCCTTCTGTAACAGGCGAAGAAGAGGAATAGAATTCTCAAATGTTGAAAGGATCACTGTGAAGGCTGAAATTCATCCAGAATATGTAGAAACCACAGTTACTTGCACCTGTGGAAATACCTTCACCACTCGGAGCACAGCAGCTAATGGCGTACTTCATGCTGAGGTATGTAGTGAGTGCCATCCGTTCTACACCGGTAAGCAAAAAATTCTTGATACTGGCGGACGCGTCTCTAAGTTTGAAAGGCGTTACGGCAAGGCCGGCGCCGGAAAATAGCTTTCCTAACGGGCGTTACCAGAGACACTTTCTGGTAACGCCCGTTTTATATTGCAAAAGGAACAAAAATGTTTGACAAAGTGGTGGAACTAGCGGCAGAGCTAGTTCAAATTGAGGGAGAACTCTCTGATCCCACTTTGCATGAGGATCAAAATAAAGCACGTGAAGTGGGCAGACGCTTTGCCCAGATAAAGCCAATTGTAGAAACCTGGCGCGAATGGCAGCAAGTTAGCGAAGATATCGAAGCAGCTAGTGAATTAGCTGAAGAAGATGACTCTTTTGCTCAAGAAGTAAATTCTTTGACTATTAAACAAAATGAGCTAGCGGAAAAATTAAAAGTTTTGCTTGTCCCAAGAGATCCGCTAGATGATAAAGATGTAATTCTTGAAGTTAAGTCAGGTGAAGGCGGGCAGGAGTCTGCATTATTTGCAGCAGACTTAGTAAGAATGTATCTACGTTTTGCTGACCGCCAAGGCTGGAAGGCTGAAATATTAGAAGCTGAAGAGTCAGACATGGGTGGCTACAAAGATGCTGCCATTGCCTTCAAGGCAAAGGGAACTCCAGAACCTGGTCAAGCTCCTTATGCTTGGTTGAAGCATGAAGGTGGCGTACACCGAGTTCAAAGAGTGCCGGTAACAGAATCGCAAGGTCGCATTCACACTTCAGCAGCGGGAGTTTTGGTTTTTCCAGAAGCAGAAGAAATAGATGTCACGGTAAATATGGAAGATTTAAAAATAGATGTCTACCGTTCATCTGGTCCGGGCGGTCAAAGTGTTAACACCACCGATTCTGCAGTGAGAATTACCCACCTTCCTACGGGAATTGTTGTGAGTTGCCAAAACGAAAAGAGCCAATTGCAAAATAAAGAAGCAGCGTTAAGAATTTTGCGGGCACGGCTGCTAGCTGCTGCAGAAGAAGAAAGAGCCGCTAAAGATGCGGCAAGTCGAAAGTCACAAGTGAGAACTGTAGATCGTAGTGAAAGAATTCGTACCTATAACTTTCCAGAAAATCGAATTACCGATCACCGAACCAATTACAAGGCACATAACTTAGATCAGGTTATTGATGGTGACTTGAATGCAGTATTGGAATCTTGTATTGAGAAAGAGGCCCAAGAAAGATTGATGAATTACGGAGATGTGGGATGAGTAATTCTGCCCGCAATTTATTGGTGGATGCAGAAAAGCGATTTAAAAGTGCAGGAATTGATGCCGCAAGGGTCGATGCAGAACTCTTATTGGCTCACGCATTAGGAATTTCTAGAAATGGTATTTCGCTGTTGCAAGAAATCGATGAATCACAAAAAAAAGAGTTTGAAAAATTGTGCCAACTTCGACAGCAAAGAATTCCACTCCAACATCTAACTGGAGAGCAAGGCTTTAGAAGGCTTAACTTAAAAGTAGGTAAAGGAGTATTTATTCCTAGACCTGAAACTGAACTACTTGTGGAGTCTGCGGTGCGCTACTTAAGGGAGCTGCCAAGCTCCAAGGTAATTGATTTCTGTAGTGGGTCTGGGGCAATTGCAATTTCCCTTGCAACAGAAGTGCCAAATTGCCAAGTTATAGCTGTAGAAGTGTCCGAAGGTGCGGTTGAATACTTAAAGAAAAATATAGAAAAGTATCAAGACCAGATTGATAAAAATAATTCATCAATTGAAGTAGTAACTATTGATATTAAGGATTTTGTAGAAACTGAGAAGTCTTTTGATGCCATAGTTTCAAACCCTCCCTATATTCCAGAAAAAATGGTGCCAAAAGATCCTGAAGTGGCGTTACATGATCCAAAAATCGCACTTTTTTCAGGCTTAGATGGCTTGGACTTAATCAGAGAAATAATTCAAAAAAGTAGTCTGATACTTAAAACTGGCGGATTTATCGGAATTGAACATGCAGAACTACAAGGCGATAGAGAGACAGGTGTCCCCGGTGTGCTTAAGAATGCTGGTGGTTTTGGCGCGATAGAAGATCGTAAAGATTTAAATGGCTTAGCAAGATATACGGTAGCTGAAAAAATTTGAAATGAAGAAGTTCAATCTCAATGATCCTGAAGAGAGAAAGTTTGGCTTCACTGCAGCCAGCGCTGCTGCCAAGCGCGGCGAATTAGTAGTACTGCCAACCGATACGGTTTATGGATTAGGTACCGATGCCTTCAACCATCAAGGAATCGAAAGATTACTTAAAGCAAAAGGTAGGCAAGGAGCGATGCCAACTCCAGTGCTAATTGGAAGCCCAAATGCGTTGCCTGCTTTGGCACTAAAAGTTGATAAAAGAATTAATGATTTAGTGCAGTGCTTTTGGCCAGGTGCACTTACTTTGATTGTAAAGCAACAGCCAACTTTGAATTGGGATTTAGGAGACACCAACGGAACGATTGCAATAAGAATGCCAATGCATCCTGTGGCGATCGAGTTATTAAATTTGGTAGGGCCGATGGCGGTCGCCAGCGCAAACAAAATTGAGCAGCAACCAGCAACCACAGTGGAAGCTGCCATCGATCAGTTCCAAGATGTGGTCTCGATTTATCTTGATTCTGGAAAAAGTCCAATAAATCAGCCTTCAACAATTTTGGACTTAACTGGCGAAAAAATACGCGCAGTAAGGGTAGGGGCGATAGAGTTAGAGGAAATTTGCGAAATCGTTGGCGAAGTTGAAGTGCCAGATGGGAAGAGTTCATGAGTGAGGTTTTTTGGGGACCGGATTGGTCTGAGTTAGCTGAATTAGATCCAGAAATTGCCAAAGTAATCCTTGGTGAATTGGGTCGGTTGCGCGGAGGTTTGCAATTAATTGCCAGTGAAAACTTCACATCTCCATCGGTTTTAGCTGCTCTAGGTAGCACGCTAAGTAACAAATATGCAGAAGGTTATCCAAACCGTCGTTATTACGGAGGATGCTCAGTAGTAGACGAAGCAGAATTGATAGGAATAGAAAGAGCTAAAAAACTTTTTGGCGCAGATCACGCAAATTTGCAACCGCACTCGGGCGCTAGCGCTAACTTGGCCGTTTACGGGGCTTTTTGCAAGCCAGGCGACACAGTTTTAGCAATGAGCTTGGCTCACGGCGGGCACTTAACGCATGGCTCTCCGGTTAGTTTTTCAGGAATGTGGTTTAACACCATTGGTTATTCAGTAGATCCAGAAACAGAGTTAATTGACTTTAACTCTGTTAGAGATTTGGCAATTAAACACAAACCAAAAATGATAGTGGCGGGAGCTACTGCTTATCCAAGATTGATTGACTTTAAGAAGTTTCGTGAAATTGCCGATGAAGTAGGGGCAATTTTGTGGGTTGACGCAGCCCATTTCATCGGATTAGTTGCCGGAAAAGCAATTCCTAGCCCTGTTGAGTACGCAGATGTCGTTAGCTTTACCACTCATAAAGTGCTTCGCGGCCCACGCGGCGGAATGATTGTGTGCAAAGCAGAACACGCAAAGGCAATAGACAAAGCAGTATTCCCAATGATGCAAGGCGGCCCTTTAATGCATGCTGTTGCTGCTAAAGCAGTTTCGTTAAAAGAAGCTGCCACTGAAGAATTTCAAGACTATGCAAAGCAAGTTGTGCTAAACGCCCAAGCTTTGAGTGCTGGTCTAGAAAAGGAAGACATTAGACCAGTTTCTGGTGGTACCGATACCCATTTAGTTTTGTTAGATTTAGCTAAAACGCAAGTAACAGGTAAAGATGCTGAAGCTAGATGTGATGGGGCAAAGATAACTTTAAATAAGAATCCAATTCCAAATGATCCACTTCCACCTATGACAGCAAGTGGCATTCGTGTGGGAACTGCTGCAGTTACCACCCAAGGAATGAAAGAATCTCAGATGCAAGAGATCGCTGCTTTGATTGCCACTGCTGTTAAAGATCCGGCAAGTAAAGATTCGGTAGCTAGCGCTGTTTCTGATTTAGTTGCTAAGTTTCCTGCATATCCACGCCCGTAAGGGGGTCAGATGCGTGAATATTTATTAGTAATTGTGGCAAGTGCCGCCATTACTTATTTATTCACTCCGCCGGTTCGAGCATTTGCCATCCGCTATAAATTCATGGCAAGAGTGAGAGATCGTGACGTTCACGATAAGCCGATTCCACGCCTCGGTGGATTAGCAATGTTTTTTGGAGTTTTTGCTGGGCTAGCTTTGGGTCTACAACTGCCATTGATGAGTTCGGTCTTTGAAGATAGTGGTCAGGTTCGAGCATTAATTATTGGCGCCGCAGTAGTCGTGCTAATTGGCTTAGTGGACGATCGCTGGTCACTAGATGGACCTACCAAATTAGCCGGACAAACTTTTGCTGCAGCCTTAATGGCATTGCAAGGAATCACTTTGATTTGGTTACCGATTCCGTTTACTGATGTGACCTTAAGTTTGGATCCAACTACAGGCATTTTGGTAACAGTATTAATAATTTTGATAACAATAAATGCGGTCAATTTCGTTGATGGGTTAGATGGTTTAGCAGCTGGGGTGGTAGCACTCGGGGGTACGGCATTTTTTGTCTACAGCTATTTACTCAGCGTTACTTATGGATTTACTAGAGCAACATTGCCAACTTTAATTTCAGCAATTTTAGTTGGCATCTGTTTAGGATTTTTACCGCATAATTTGCATCCGGCCAGAATTTTTATGGGTGATACTGGCTCCATGCTCATCGGTTTATTGCTCGCAGCCTGCGCCATCACTTTGACTGGTCAAACTGATGCGGCTGCACTTGAAACCAGCACTGTGTTACCTCCGATCTTGATCTTGCTTTTACCGCTTGCGGTTATTGCAGTGCCACTACTTGATTTAATTTTGGCGCTCTTTAGAAGAACTCGTAGAAAAACTAACGTCTTTACCCCTGACAAAGAACACTTGCATCATCGATTACTAGAACGTGGCCATTCCCACCGCCGCGCAGTTGCGCTAATGCATTTAGGAACAGCACTTTTAGCGTTTTCAGCAGTAAGTACTGCTTTTATTCCACTTAACTACACCTTAATAATTTTAGGTCTAGGGTTGTTATTCTTGGTTTTCTTCGGACGCCGACGAACTAAAAAACCAGAGAAAGCGAAATAGCTTGAAAGAAGAAACTCGCTTAATTGTTTGGGGTTCATTACCGGCAATTGCTGTAGGAGTAATCACGATTTTGGCGCTGCTTTATTTCGAAGGCGGGTTTGCTGCCAGAAGCGCAGTTTTGGGAGCAGTACTAGTTTTACTTTTTTTCGCTTTCGGTCAATATGTTGTGGGCCGGGTGCTGGCGACTAAGCCAGAGCTTGGGCTTGGGGTTGCCATGCTGGTTTATTTAACCCAACTTGGAGTCTTGTTAATTCTGATACGGGTGTTAAGAGATGTGAATTGGTTAGATGGTCGAGCTTTTGGAATTTCAATAATCACGGGAACTCTAGCTTGGACCTTAGGGTCGGTATTTATGCTCTCTCGACACAAGACAACTGTGATCGAAGTGACTGACCCCAAAAACGCGCAAAATTAATTTCTAGGCTAATCTTTTCCGAAAGCTTGTACAAAAAATCACAACCTCAGATTGGATTTGATTTTGGCTGGGATGACTAATGCTTAAGGCACTTGCCCTCCTAGAAGTTACTTGTAAATTCGGCGATGATAGTTGCCCGTTCCCAGCACCAGGCGCAGAAATATTTTTCTTTCCCCCCATTACTTCTTTCACTGGGCCAGATGGATCTGCTTGGGAATTTAATAAGCCAGTTTTATTTGCGGGGGTAGCGGCTCTCGTTGTAATTATTTTCTTCTTAACCGCTTTTGCTAGACCCAAATTGGTTCCGCGCGGAATGCAAAACTTAGGTGAAGTTATCTACATATTTTTCAAGAACCATTTTGCAAAAGATGTAATTGGTCAAGGCGGGGAAAAGTACATTCCGCTTTTAATGTCGCTCTTTAGTTTTATTTGGATAATGAATTTGTCTTCTATTATTCCGGGAATTCAATTCCCAATAACTAGCCGTTTTGCGTTTCCTCTGATTTTGTCTTTGATTGTTTATTTCACCTTTATTGGTGTTGGAATTAAATCTCAAGGTGTCGGTGCATACTTCAAGGGCGTTGCGTTTCCAGATGTTCAGCCGAGAGCAATTTTGGTGCTTTTAACACCACTAGAAATACTCTCAACTTTCATTATTCGACCAGCTACGCTTGCGATTCGTTTATTTGCAAACATGTTTGCTGGCCACTTGTTGCTAGTAATTTTCTCGGTGTCAGCTTGGTACTTATTGAACTTAACTAATTTTGTTGGCGTAGTTTCAGTTGTGGGCTATGTGGGTTCTATTGCCTCATTTATCATGACCATTGTGTTAACCGCTTTTGAAATGTTCATTCAATTATTACAGGCTTATATTTTCACTCTGCTTACTGCAATGTTCATCGCAGAAGCGCAGAGTGCGCATCACTAAAAGGATTCCGTTAACAACAGTTATCGGGGAAGAGAAAAGGAAAGAGACATGGGCATCCTCGCGGAGCTAACTGGCTCAATTGGTTCGATCGGTTTCGGTCTTGCCGCAATTGGTCCAGGTGTCGGTATCGGCATCATTTTCGGTAACGGCGTGCAGGCAATCGCTCGTCAACCTGAGGCTTATGGCGTAATCCGTCAAAACATGATTTTGGGATTCGCTTTAGCTGAAGCTTTGGCATTGATTGGCTTCGTTGCACCATTCGTTTTCGGAACCTGATCAAAAGGGAAACAAAAAAATGAATTGGATTAGTGCTGCAGGCGAACAGCAAAACGTTCTTCTGCCTCCACTATTTGAGATAGTTATTGGCCTAATTGCCTTTAGCGTGGTCTTTTTTGTGCTTTCAAAAATTGCTTTGCCAAAAGTCAAAGTAGCTTTAGAGGAGCGCACAGCCACTATTGAAGGCGGCATCGAGCGTGCAGAAAAAATGCAAGCCGAAGCCTCAAAAACTTTGGGTGAATATCGTGAGCAACTAGCGCAAGCTAGACAAGAAGCCGCACGAATTCGTAGCGAAGCAGAAGGCGAGCGCGCAAGCGTGATTGCCACTGCTAAACAAGAAGCTCAAGTTGCTGCTCAGCAGGTATCTCAGCAAGCCAACGCTCAAATAGAAGCTGAAAAAGGAAAAGCTGTTTCACAACTTCGAAAAGAAGTAGGCGAGATGGCATTAGACCTAGCAAGCAAGGTAGTTGGCGCATCACTTCAAGATGATGCACGCGCCAAAGCCGTAATTGATCAATTCATCAGTGATTTAGAGAAAGCAAAGTAAATGCTCGGCGCCAGCAAGACTTCTTATCACGCATTACTTGAGCAAGTAGATCAAAATACTTCTGCTCACAGTTTTAGCGTGATGGATGAACTTTTGCAGGTGGCAGATGCATTAGCCGCTAATAAATCTTTACTGGTGACTTTGGTTGATAACGGAATTGCTTCACAAGCGAAGACCGCAATTGCTAAGGATGTTTTTGCCAGCCAAGTTTCTCAAGGAGCTGTGAGCGTTTTAGAAAACGCAGTTGCCCTTAGATGGCTTAGCGGCGAAGATCTGCAGATTGCGATTTCTGATGCGGCAGCCCGTTGTGCTTTTGCCGCCGCCGAAAATGAAGGTGTCTTAGATCGTATCGAAGATGAGATATTTGCTTTTGAGCGAATTGTCTCGGCAAATGGCGATTTAGAGTTAATGCTTTCAGACCCCAATGCGCGAAGTGAAGCTAGAAGCACCTTGATTAAAGATTTAGTAGCTCAAAAATTTCACGAAGTTAGTTTAAATTTGGTAATCAGAGCAGCTAATTCAGCTACTGCCTCATTATTAAAGTCATTAGCAAACTTGCAAAAACTAGCAGCAGATCGTAGAAATCAAGTTTTAGCAGAGGTTAAAACTGCAATCGCAATTGATGCAAGTCAAGAGCAAAGATTAACCGCTGCCTTAGAGCGAATTTATAACCGAAAAATTCGTTTACAAAAAGTAGTAGATAACCGAGTGATTGGCGGTGTTTCAGTTCGAGTAGGCGATGAACTAATCGACGGAACAATCGCTAGCCGCTTAGTGCAATTGTCAAAACAAATAGCGCAGTAAGACCCAAGAACGAGAGAGAGTAGACACCTATGACAGAGCTTGTGATCCGACCGGAAGATATCCGGAGTGCGATCGAGCGCAATGTCGCTGCCTTCACCCCACAAACCACTCGCGAAGAAGTTGGTCGGGTAATCGAAACTGGCGACGGTATTGCTCGAGTTGAAGGCTTGTCGTCAGCCATGACTTCTGAGTTATTGGAATTTAAAGGTGGGCTCCTAGGTGTAGCGCTTAACCTTGACGTTCGTGAAATCGGTTGCGTGTTATTGGGTGATGCCACCGGTATTGAAGAAGGTCAAGAAGTAAGACGCACCGGTCGCGTTTTGGATATTCCAGTTGGCGATGCATTCTTAGGACGCACCGTTGACCCAATTGGAAATCCAATTGATGGACTTGGGCCAATTGAAGCTTCAGCTACTCGCGCCCTTGAACTTCAAGCACCAACAGTGGTTGAGCGCCAACCAGTACATGAACCAATGGAATTCGGTGTTAAAGCCGTAGACGCAATGACCGCAGTAGGTCGCGGACAGCGTCAGTTAATTATTGGTGACCGCGGAACTGGCAAAACCGCCTTAGCAATTGATGCCATCATTAACCAAAAGCAAAATTGGGATTCAGGAGATCCAAAGAAGCAAGTTCGCTGTATTTATGTTGCCGTTGGCCAAAAGGGTTCAACAATTGCCTCAGTGCGCGCAACGCTAGAAGAGTATGGCGCTTTGGAATACACCACAATTGTTGCGGCTACCGCGAGTGACCCAGCAGGTTTCAAATACATTGCTCCCTACGCTGGTAGCGCTATCGGACAGCACTGGATGTATGAAGGCAAGCACGTTTTAATCGTGTTTGACGATTTAACAAAACAAGCTGAGGCGTACCGTGCTGTATCGCTATTGCTCCGACGCCCACCGGGTCGCGAAGCGTATCCAGGCGATGTTTTCTATTTGCACTCACGCTTACTAGAGCGTTGTGCAAAACTTTCTGATGAATTAGGCGCCGGTTCCATGACGGGCCTTCCAATCATCGAAACCAAAGCTAATGACGTTTCGGCATATATTCCAACAAACGTAATTTCGATTACCGATGGTCAAATCTTCTTAGAAACAGATTTGTTTAACTCTGGTATTCGCCCTGCAATCAACGTAGGTATCTCGGTATCTCGCGTGGGTGGTTCGGCTCAACCAAAGGCAATGAAGAAAGTTGCCGGTCGTTTACGTTTGGACTTAGCGCAGTTTCGTGAACTTGAAGCATTTAGTGCCTTCGGTTCTGATCTAGACGCCGCTTCAAAAGCACAACTTGAGCGAGGATCTCGCTTGGTGCAACTTTTGATTCAACCGCAATATGCTCCGCTCGCAATGGAAAAAGCAGTTGTTTCCATTTGGGCTGGTACCACTGGAGAGTTGGACCAAGTTCCAGTTGAAGATGTAGCGCGTTTTGAAACTGAATTTCATGCCTATCTTGACAAGAGCAAGGCAAATATCGTTCAAACGATTAAAGATTCAAGAGATCTTTCAGATGAAACCGTCGCTAACTTAAAGACAGCAATTGCAGACTTTAAGCAGCAATTTATGAAGAGTGACGGAAAGCCATTAATCGGAAACGAATCAGTTGAAGCATTAGCTGAGGAAGATGTTGAGCAAGCTCAAATCAAAGTTCAAAAGCGAGGATAGAAAAGACTAATGGGTGCACAGCTCCGCGTTTTTAGGCGAAGAATTCGCTCGGTAAACGCGACCAAGAAGATCACTAGAGCAATGGAACTTATTGCTTCTAGTCGTATCGTCAAGGCGCAAAACCAAGTAGCGGCTTCTGACCCTTACGCAACTGCGCTTTATCGTGCAGTGAGTTTGGCTGCGAGCAACGCTCGTGGCAACCACCCGTTATTGCTGAATAAAACAGATGGCAAGCGTGCGGCAATTTTGTTAATTACCGGAGATCGTGGTTTAGCAGGTGCTTATTCTTCAAGCGTTCTTAAAGAAGGTGAACGCTTATCTGAATTGCTTCGCGAAGAAGGTAAAACTGTTGTTCCTTACCTAGTAGGGCGCAAAGGTGTTGGTTATTACCGCTTTAGAAACCGAGATATTGCGATGAGTTGGACAGGCTTTACCGATCGTCCAACTTATAAAAATGCTCAAGAAATTGCCGAAGCACTTTTGCCGGCTTTCTTAAAAGATTCAAACGAAGGGGGAGTAGATGAAATACATGTCGTCTACACCCGATTCGTAAATCGCATCAGTCAGGTTCCGGTAGTACAGAGAATTGTTCCGCTAGAAGTTGTAGAAGAAATTGTTGAAGCAACCTCCAGTACTGGCGCGCAACAGAGTTCACCTGCCTTGCCGCTTTATGATTTTGAACCAAGCGCTGAAGCTGTTTTGGATGAATTGCTTCCAAAATATATTGAGTACTTGGTTTATGCCGCACTTTTGCAAGCTGCAGCTAGTGAGCATGCAGCTCGTCAAAGAGCAATGAAATCTGCAACTGAAAACGCAGAAGAGTTAATCAAGAATTTGACCAGACAAGCTAACCAGGCTCGTCAGGCCGAAATTACCCAGGAGATCAGCGAAATTGTCGGTGGCGCCGACGCTCTCGCCTCCGCCAAATAAGGAGAAGAACCAGAAATGACCCAGACAGTTCTTGGTACCGGACGCGTTGCTCGCGTTACTGGTCCAGTGGTGGACGTGGAGTTCCCAATTGATCAAATGCCAGAAATCTTCTACGCACTTGAAGTGGATGTTCAATTACCTGGCGCCGAAAAGAAAGTGTTGACACTTGAAGTCGCCCAGCACATTGGCGATGGCATGGTGCGAACAATTTCCATGCAGCCAACAGATGGATTAACCCGCGGAGCGAGTGTTCGCTCTACCGGAGCGCCAATTTCAGTACCAGTAGGTGACGTCACGTTGGGTCACGTGTGGAACACCTTGGGTAAGCCATTAGACGTTGAAGAATCTTCATTAGACATTCAAACTCGTTGGCCAATTCATCGCCAACCTCCTAAGTTTGATGAACTTGAACCTCGCACTGAAATGTTCGTAACCGGTATCAAAGTTATTGACCTTCTAACTCCTTACGTAAAAGGAGGAAAGATTGGTCTTTTCGGTGGTGCTGGTGTAGGTAAGACGGTGCTTATTCAAGAAATGATTTATCGCGTATCTGAAAACTTTGGTGGTGTGTCCGTATTCGCCGGTGTTGGTGAGCGCACCCGTGAAGGTAATGACTTGTTCCTAGAAATGACTGAATCAGGAGTTATTAATAAGACCTCACTGGTATTCGGTCAGATGGACGAACCGCCGGGAACTCGTATGCGCGTTGCTTTAGCTGCGCTAACTATGGCTGAATACTTCCGCGATCAGCAAAACCAAGATGTGTTGCTCTTCATTGACAACATCTTCCGCTTTACTCAAGCGGGTTCTGAGGTTTCAACTTTGCTCGGTCGTATGCCTTCAGCTGTGGGTTACCAACCAACTTTGGCTGATGAAATGGGTCAATTGCAAGAACGTATTACCTCAACTCGCGGTAATTCAATTACCTCGATGCAAGCAATTTATGTTCCAGCTGACGACATCACCGACCCAGCTCCTCACACCACTTTCGCGCACTTAGATGCCACCACAGTGCTAAGCCGTCCAATTTCTGAGTTAGGTATCTACCCAGCGGTAGACCCACTTGACTCAACCAGCCGCATTTTGGCTCCGCAATACATTGGCGATGAACACTATGCAGTTGCCCAAAGGGTTAAAGAAATCTTGCAGCGTTATAAGGATCTACAAGACATCATTGCCATCTTGGGTATTGACGAACTAAGCGAAGAAGACAAAGTTCTAGTTGGTCGCGCTCGCCGTATTCAAAGATTCTTGAGCCAAAACATGTTCGTGGCTGAAGCATTTACCGGTCAACCAGGTTCATTCGTTTCTTTGGATGAAACCATTGCTTCATTCAAGGCGCTAACCAATGGCGATTATGACCACCTTCCTGAACAAGCATTCTTCATGGCTGGTGGCATTGCTGACGTTGAAGCAAATGCAAAGAAGTTAGCTAAATAAGAAAAAGAGATTAATAATGCCGCTAAAAGTTGAGTTGGTTGCAACCGATCGCAAAGTTTGGGTCGGAGATGCCTCCATGGTTGTAATGAGAACCAAATCAGGTGAAGTAGGTATCCTCCCTGGCCACTCACCACTTTTAGCGGCGTTAGCTGATGGGGCAGTAACCATAAAGAGTGAAAATGAAGGTGAAATTAAAGCCGCTGTTCACGAGGGTTTTGCCATAGTCGACCACGACAACGTAATTCTCTTAACTGACACAGCTGAATTAGCATCTGAAATCGATCGCTCAAGAGCTGAAAAAACTCTTGAACAAGCTCAAGCAGATAACGACGAAAAAGCCATTAAGCGAGCTCAAACCAGGCTTTCTGTTTTAAGTTAATTTAACTTATTTATATTTGCACCTAAGCATTGTAGATTTTCAACAAAGTTGGCATAACCGCGTTCAATATGATGAATTTCGTGAACCGTTGTTTCACCTTCTGCTACTAATCCGGCTAAAACTAAGGACGCCCCAGCTCTCACATCGGTCGCTTCAACTGGTGCGCCGGAAAGTTGTGTTTTGC
>Ga0208785_1000632_pt1 | contig 15729 bp, 23 predicted proteins | sample DEB08_DNA_2_FD_185499 | JGI IMG/M metagenome (GOLD analysis project Ga0208785, IMG submission 185499) | Aqueous microbial communities from the Delaware River and Bay under freshwater to marine salinity gradient to study organic matter... | ecosystem: Environmental > Aquatic > Marine > Coastal ...
AGTAGCAGTAGTTATGAGAATGCCTGTGGTCAATATGAAGCAGGATATATTAGTGGATGTGTAACTTCACTAGAGTATCTTGTTCAGGCAGTTAAATCTGACGGTCTTAGATACACTAGTGCTGGAAAAGTTCCTGGCATCTTTCAGATTACACTTCCAGAACAAAAGGCAGAAGACACACTTGATGAGTTGCTACCTTTACTTGAAGAGGGTGATATTATTATTGATTACAGTACCAGTGACATAACAAAATGTCAGGAACTTGAGAAGTACTGCTCTAAGTTGGGTATATCTTATATCTTCTCCGGAGTATATGGAGCACCTTATGCTATCAATGCTTGTTCTAAAATTTTCCAATCTCTATCACCAGGAAATGTCATATGACTTTAGCAGATGTCTTACTCTGGGGAACGATACTCTTTCTATGTGCCACCATCTATTTCGGGCTCAGAAAAGGTGAAAATATCTACTATGAAAGTGACAAATATGACGGAAATGGAACAGCGCATTAAGATGAGACATGCGTTTGCCATGTCCTCATTTGGTAGAATGTTCACACCAAATAGAATAACATGTGAGATGAGAATATTATGTGAGGAGTGGTCTGAAAATATTGATGAATCTCCACCTACTAAAGACTTATATCAAGTTGATCGTTACTTTTTAGAACTATGGAAAATATGGTCATTACCTTCATAATATTTTATTGCTCATTCGGTTTATTTCTTTTTATCCTTTCAATTTTACAAGAATAATGTTACATTTTGCTAGGTTTTGTGGAACAGTATTAAACAATCCATGGGGTTGTGGATTTTTGGCATGGTGTCTTATCTTCGTTCCTATTATAGGAATGTGGGCAGTCCACAAATATAATTGGCAGCACTGGGCACCATTTGACAGAGGTCACTAGAGGTAGTATAATATGTAAGTTGAGAAATCAACTGCAGTGCTTCCCTTTGGTAGGTTCAGAAGCATCGGCATAGGAACCTACTTTTACTTGACTACATAATCACAGTACTGTATAATATACAGGTAATCAAAACGGACAATGGCACTCACAGAAAAATTTAAAACCAGAGATTTAGAAACTCTTCGTAATGCAGCAAAAGGTGAAATTTTCTTAGATGTAAAAAGTCCAAAATTATTTAAGAAGGTTCGTAAATATTATGAATCTAATGGAGTAATTTTCTCTGGTGATCCACTTGATGATTATGAAATCATGATGGACTGTTTGTATTCTGATCTAAAAATTTCTGTTGAAGTTGCCTGATGAATGTTTTGCAAAAACCAACCGTTCTTCTTGAACGGTCTCCTTATCGTTCCCGAAGTCATGGAGAGACTTTAAAAATCCTGGTGGAGTCATTATGACCCTCTTATGAGTTTACGGCATCTCTCAAATGCCGTTGGTGTGGGTGGAAGTTACTACATTCCAGTTTCTTGCTTCTGGTCAAAGAGCAAGTGGAGTTCATGGCAAGACCTTATGAGGAGAGTTGCATAAACTCTCCTTTTTTAGTATAATATATACTATGAGATTAAATATTTTATGTCTGATTATAAGAAGACTGCACTTGTGCTTGGTGCAGGTGGATTCATTGGAAGTCATATGGTTAAACGACTTCGACAAGAAGGATACTGGGTTCGTGGAGTTGATCTTAAGCATCCTGAATATTCAGCGTCTCATGCGAATGAGTTTATTGTTGGTGACTTAAGAGACACTCGTTTTGTTTCTAGATGTGTTCGTTTTACTGGATATCTTGGAAACTTCTACAAAGATATTGTAGATAAGTTTGCCGAACCTTTTGATGAGATTTATCAGTTTGCTGCTGATATGGGTGGAGCAGGATTTGTATTCACTGGTGAGAACGATGCAGACATCATGCATAACTCTGTGTCCATCAATCTGAATGTTCTTGAGGAACAACGTAAACTGAATGAAATTACAGAACAAAATAAAACTAAAATCTTTTATTCTGGATCGGCATGTATGTATCCAGAGCATAATCAACTAGACCCTGATAATCCCGATTGCTGTGAAGAATCAGCATACCCCGCAAACCCAGACTCTGAGTATGGATGGGAGAAACTCTTCTCTGAGCGTCTCTACCTTGCTTACAATCGTAACCATGGCATCCCTGTTCGGGTTGCTAGGTATCACAATATCTTTGGACCTGAAGGAACCTGGGACGGTGGTAGAGAGAAAGTACCAGCAGCAATCTGCCGTAAAGTTGCTTACCTCCCGGAGTCGGGTGGAGCAATCGAGGTGTGGGGAGATGGTCTACAGACTCGTTCCTTCTTGTTCATTAATGAATGCATCGAAGCAACTATAAGATTGATGGACAGTGATTTTATGGGTCCTGTGAATATTGGTTCCGAAGAGATGGTTACTATCAATCAACTTGTAGATATTGCTGCTGAAGTTGCAGAAAAAGAAGTTTCTAAAATTCATATTGATGGACCTCTGGGTGTTCGTGGTCGTAACTCTAACAATGATTTGATTCGTGAGAAGTTGGATTGGGATTATAAGATGACTCTTAAAGAGGGTATTCGTTACACTTATTATTGGATTGAGTCTCAGATTTCTGAATCATCATCCAAATTTGATTTCCATCATTCAGTTTGATTATGAAAAAGGTTGCTTTAGTTTATTCTGGTCAACCCAGACATTTGAGAGAGTGTTTTGAAAATCATAAAAAAAATTTTTATGATATCAACCCTGATTGGGAAGTCAATGTGTTTGCTCATATTTGGTATGACAAAAGTTGGGTAGGATCTTATTTCTGGGATCAATATAAAGAACGTGGAAAATGGGATGCTGACTTAATTCCATATATTGAGGAGAATTGGAATCCAAAAGCATTGGAATTTGAAGAACCGAAAGATTTTGAAAGTGATTGGGCATCCGATTCTAGATTTCCTCATCCAGTTAATAATATTATCTCTATGTTCTACAGCCTTGAGAAGGCAAACAACTTGAAAAAAACATATGAAGAGAAAAATAATTTTAAGTATGATTGTGTTATTAGATTGAGAACAGATGAATTTTTCTATAAAGATGTTGGGTCTTTAGACAATTATAATTTAAATACCGTTAACGTTCTTGACGAATATGCACACTTAGAGTATGGTATTAATGATCATTTTGCTTTTGGCAACTCAGAACTGATGGATAAATATCTTAGTGTTTGTAGTAACCTTTCAGATATTATTGATGAGGGTGCTGCAATAAATCCAGAAACATTAATTGGATGGAACGCACAAAAACATTATAAATTGCCAATTATAAAAAATAAATTTGGTTATCGACTTTGGAGGGATATGTGACAAAACTCGTTATTTTTGATTTGGATGGTGTACTGATTGATAGTAAAGATTATCATTATTATGCCTTAAATCAAGCACTTGGTGATGAATATGCGATCAGTCGGGAAGAACATGTCAGCATCTATGATGGTCTCCCTACTAAAGCAAAGTTGGAACTTCTTACAAAGAATAGAGGTCTTCCTGTAGAACTTTATGATACGATCTGGAGAGATAAGCAAGAAGCAACTCTTAAAATCTTTAATGAGTGTGTTGCTAAAGACTATGAATTGATGGGTTACTTTCAACAGTTGGTAGATTCTGGATATAAAATTGCTGTTGCATCAAACAGCATTCGCAATACTGTAAAGATCATTCTCTTGCGTTTGGGACTGCTTGAGTTTGTGGACATGTATGTTTCTAATGAGGACGTTGTTCGCAACAAACCATTTCCAGCAATGTATTGGAAGTGTATGACTGCATTGGGTGCTATTCCTAATGATACTGTTATTTTAGAAGACAGTCACATCGGTCGTCAGGGTGCTTTAGATAGTAAGTGTCATCTTGTTCCTATAGAAGAACGAAAAGATCTTAATCAAAGTAAGATTGATAAAATTAAAAAAATTCTTAATGGTGATAAGAAAAAAATAGCATGGGAGAGTAAGACGATGAATGTATTAATTCCTATGGCAGGTGCTGGTAGTAGATTTGCTAGTCAGGGATACACCTTTCCTAAACCTCTTATTGAAGTTAAAGGAAAACCAATGATCCAAGTGGTCACTGAGAATCTCAATATTAAAGCAAACTATACATTCATTGTACAAAAGGAACACTATGATAAGTATAATCTCAATTACTTGCTTCCTCTTATTGCTCCTGGGTGTAATATCGTACAGGTTGAAAGTATCACCGAAGGTGCAGCTTGTACCACTTTACTTGCGAAAGAATTCATCAACAACGACGAACCGTTAGTAATGGCAAACTCTGATCAGTTTGTTGAGTGGGATTCTAATGAGACCCTCTATGCCTTCCAAAATGGTGAGGTAGATGGTGGTATCGTTACCTTCCCCGCAACTCATCCTAAGTGGTCTTATGCTAAGTTAGGAGAGGATGGATATGTTGCTGAGGTTGCTGAGAAGAAACCAATCTCAGAACATGCTACTGTCGGTATCTATTACTGGAAGAGAGGATCTGACTATGTGAAGTATGCCGAACAGATGATTAAGAAAGATATTCGTGTCAATAACGAATACTATGTTTGTCCTGTATTCAACGAAGCAATTGGTGACGGTAAAAAGATACGCATTAAAGAGATCTATAAGTCTGGTATGTGGGGTATTGGAACTCCTGAAGATCTAAATTACTTTTTAGAACATTACGAAGGGGAAGTTTAAATTCCCTTCATTTTAAATAATTTTTATTTGAGAAACAATGATTATGGAAAAAATTAGATCTCAAGTGGATCTTTCTATCTGTGGTAAGAAGTGATGAGAGTAGCAGTTCTATTATTTGGTCAACCAAGATACTGTAATGATCCTAAACCTCAAGAATTTTTGAAAGGAATTATTGAAAAATATAATGCTGATGTATATGCACATGCCTGGTTTGGGTCGAAAGTAGATTATCAAATCTCTTCTTGGGCAGAGAATCCTCCGGACGGAAAGGGAATAACTAAAAATCCTGTTCCTGACAATGCTTTAGATATAATTGAAGATGTGTATTCCCCTAAAAAATTTAAGATTGATCCTCCTCAAAAGTTTGAATTGACTAAACGAGCATTTAATTTTATTTCTCAAAAATGGGATGGTACACATGTTAATGAAAAAAATATTAGTAATATTAAGTCTCAATTAACATCTATCGGTGAAGTTGTCAGATTATATGAAGAGAGTGGTGATGAACATGATCTTTATATTCTTGCTAGATATGATGCATGGGCTGTTGGTTTTCCTGAACTAAGTGATCTTCCTACCAATAAATTTTATGTTGCAGATCATCATCCAAGATTTCCTGATATTATTCAATTTGGAGGAAGAAAATTTTTCGATTGGATGAAAAATTGTTCCGATGATATGAATAAGTCAAGTATCTATCAAAAGATATGGGAACCTTCTCCCGAATCTTTCAAAATGCTTTCATTTTTGACAAGGCATTCATCTGATGATATAATTGGAGTTCCTATGGAAGGTTTTGTTATTAGGAGATAAATGAAAATAATTGCACATAGAGCTAATTTAAATGGTCCAGATCCTAAAACTGAAAATAGTCCAGACCAAATTGTAAAATGTATTGATGCTGGGTATGATGTTGAAATTGATATTCGATATGATTTGAAAACCAGTACTCTTTGGTTAGGTCATGATGAATCTCAGTATATGGTTACTTGGTACTGGTTAGCAGAGAAGCAAAATTACCTTTGGATTCATTGTAAAGATATTTCAACTCTTCATCAGTTTTCTGCGATGACTAGTGGATATAATTATTTTTGGCATCATGAAGATGATTATACTCTAACTAGTAAAAATAATATTTGGGCTTATCCGGGAAAATCATATACATCAAATACAGTTATTGTTATGCCGGAGTGGAATGATGTAAATTGGGATAAATTAAAAGTTACTAATTGTTATGGTATTTGTACAGATTATCCAGAAAAAATAAAATGAAAATTGTTATTATCGGACCAGGTATTATGCCCATTCCTCCTACGGGATGGGGTGCTGTTGAGATTCTTATTTGGGATGAAAAACTTGCTCTCGAAAAATTGGGTCATGAAGTATTGATCATTAATACACAAAGTCCTAATGATATATTAAAAGAAATTGATTATTTCAATCCTGATTTTGTTCATGTTCAGTATGATGACTTTATTGAATTAATTCCACATATTAGATATCCATGTGCAATTACAAGCCATTTTGGTTACTTGGAGCAACCAAATAAATGGGACTATTATGGACCTAGAGTTGCACAAAAGTTTGAAAAAATAAAACCAAATGTGTTTTGCTTGTCTAATGGTATTAAAGAAACTTATAAAAATAAGATGGGATTTGGTGATGATAAACTATTTGTTACACCAAATGGAGTGAATCTGAATCTTTTTAATAAAACTGAAACTCCGAAATATCCAAATCGTTCTATCTATCTTGCTAAAATTGATTATAGAAAAAGACAATATCTTTTTCAAGGTATTGATAGTTTGTGGTTTGCAGGAAATAATTCTGATTCTAGGTTTGATGTGAGTAAGAGATGGTTGAGAGAATGGACTAAGGACAAACTCTACAATGAACTCAGTGAATATGGTAATTTAGTTCTTTTAAGTGATGGTGAAGCACATCCTTTAGTATGTCTTGAAGCATTTGCTGCAGGTTTAGGTGTTGTTGTGAGTCAATATGCTTCATCTAACTTAGATATCACTAAAGATTTTATTACGGTTATTCCGGAAGATAAAATTACAGATATGAATTTCTTAGAAAAAGAAATTATTAAGAATAGAAATTATTCTGTTGAAAATAGAAAAGAAATTTTGGAGTATGCAAAGACATTTGAGTGGTCAAACGTAGTTGAACATTACTATGTTTCTGCAATGGAAGAAATTATAAACAAAAATAAAAATAAAGTTGCTATTTGCTTTATCGGTACGGGAAAATATATTAATTTCCTTCCAAATTATTGGAGAAATATTCAAGAGAAGTTTTTACCAAATACCAAAAAAGAATTTTTTGTATTTACTGATGGTGAAATGAGCGATACACCTGATAATATTACTACTATCTCTCAGGAACACCTTGACTGGCCTTATATTACTTTACTGAGATTTAATATTATCAACAAAGTAAAAAAAGAATTGTCCGGATTTGATAAAGTAGTTTTTATGGATGCAGATACTTTAGTAGTTAACAAGATTACTGAAGAAGAATTTTTCACTGATAAACCTTTCTTTGGAGTTCATCATCCGTGTCATTACTTGAAAATGCCTCCCCATAATGAGGGTACTGGTTCTTTTGAGAATGACACTAAATCTACTGCTGGCATTATAGATGGTGACGATACTTCTGTTTATTTCCAAGGATGTCTTTGGGGTGGAAAAGTTCCTTATGTTCTTGATATGATTAGTGAATTGGAATCTAGAACCCAAAAAGATTTGGATAATGGTATAATTGCACAGTGGCATGATGAAAGTCAGATGAATAAATTCTTTGCTGAAAGGAGAGATGATGTTCATGTACTAGGACCTCAATATGCATATCCAGAAGTATTCAAACAGGTATGTAACTTTGAACCAAAAATAGTTCATCTAGCAAAAAATAATTCGGAGTATCATGTATAATGACATTATCATTTAATCATCTAGGGAGACTTGGATTTCTAGCAAATCAAATGTTTCAATATGCGGCAATAAAAGGAATTGCTTCACATAATAAAATTAAATATATGATTCCTGTAAATGAAGAGATGCAATTATCTCAGGGATTTAAAATGACTAATGCTACTCAAAATAGAGGATTTTTAGGTAGTCTTAATCGTAGAGATAGTAGAGGAGCACCTATTGATTGTCCAATAGTAGCAGAATCTGGATTTGAGTTTGATGAATATCTTTTTAATAACCCTCCTGAAAATGCTTCTTTATATGGGTTTTTCCAATCTGAAAAATATTTTTTAAATATTTGGGATGAACTCCAGGAAGATTTTACTTTTCATGATGAAATTTTAGATCCTTGTCAAGAGTTTATTTCTGGTATAAGTGGTAAGGTTGTTTCGGTTCATCTTAGAAGGGGTGACTATTTACAAAACTCTGCTAATCATCATAATCTTAGTGATGCTTGGTTTGAAGAAGCAGCATCTAAATTTTCTGATCATACAGTTTTAATATTCTCAGATGATATTTCCTGGTGTAAGGAACAGAAAATGTTTTCTGATGATAGATTTATGTTTTCTGAAACTGAAGATGGGAAGATAGTCACAAGCGATGGTCGATGGGAAAGTTCTAATATGGATCATTGGTATGATTTATGTTTACAAACTCTTTGTACCGACAATATTATTTCCAATAGTACTTTTAGTTGGTGGGGTGCTTATTTGAATAAAAATCCAGATAAGAGAGTATTAGGACCGGATCCAAAAACAAAATGGTTTGGACCTAATAATGCCCACTTAAATACAAAAGATTTATATCCTGAGCACTGGGAGATTTTATAATGGATAAAAATAAAGCACTTTATAAACTCAAAGGACTTCCTCCCATATATTATCTGAATCTGGATGGGCAATTAGAGAGGAAAGAATATATGGAAGAGCAATTTAAGTATTGGGAGATTGGAAATTATACTCGCATCTCTGCATATGATGGTAGGGACGGTAGAGACCTCGGAGACATTCTTAAAGGGAGATACCCTGATATGATGTCTTCTGGTGAGGTAGGATGTACTACGTCTCATCTGAGAGCAATGGTAGAGTTTCTTAAGACAGATTCTTCATGTGCCTTAATCATGGAAGATGATTGTGATATTTCTACTGCATCGTATTGGCCTTTTGAATGGAAGAATTTTTATGCAAAGATTCCTTATGACTATGATGTAATTCAACTTGCTGTGATTAATCCTGCATCAGTTCATTTACAAATGCATAAGAGATTCATAAATGATTTCTCAACGGCATGTTATTTAATTACACGCTGTCATGCACAAAAACTAATTGACCTTCATGTAAGGGGAGATAAGTATAAGATCGATAATGGAGTTAAACCAAGAGCAGTTGCCGATGATCTGATTTATAATTCTGGAAACACTTTTTCCATTCCTTTATTCTTATACAAACTTGAACTTGGTTCTTCAATTCATAAAGAACATATTGATGTTTTTCATAAGTCAAGTTATGAGGGTCTTTGGAATTTTTGGAAAACACAGGCAAATCAGATTGAAGATTGGAATAGTATTTTTGAATATGATCCATACTTCAATCGTCTACCACCTGGATTTGAAGGCAAATAGTAAGCATTTATACTGACTACTCCTTGACAGGACTTTATGTTTGCTATATAATACTGTAATGTTTCTTCACAAAACTCAAATGACTGTAACAACTGAAGACGGTGGACGCACAAACATGTGGGCCACAGAACCCCGTATGTATGTTGATCCCTCTTATACTGAGGCATATGGTCTTGAGACACATGCAGAACGTGCAGAGAAACTCAATGGTCGCACAGCAATGATTGGATTTGCTTTTGCACTGGTTTCTTATACTACGACTGGTAGTGTTTTCTTTTTCGGACTTTTCGGTTTCTGAGCACTTGACAATGCATTCAATCTTGTTTACAATAACCAGTATTGCCTTCCTTGTATTGTTGGCATACTCTGTACAAAATCTTTCTGAAACTTACTAATGGACTTTAATGTTACCTTCCGTACTTCTGATGGTACTGAAACAACTGTAACCTGCCAGGATGACCAATATCTTCTTGATGCTGCCGAGGAAGGTGGTATTGATATGAACTACTCTTGCCGTGCAGGTGCATGTTCATCCTGTGCAGGTAAGATTGTTTCTGGCACAGTAGATCAAAGTGATCAATCATTCTTGGATGATGATCAAATTGAACAAGGATTTGTTCTCACTTGTGTTGCATATCCAACTTCTGATGTTATAATTCAAACTGAACAAGAAGAGAACCTCTACTGATGCACGGAAGTCTTGAACCAGAAGATCGAGTAATGGATGCTCCATCTGTCTATGAACAAGTTTCTTCTCTTTCCCAAAAATATGGGTGGGAAGAAGAAGATGAAATTTCTGTCGAAATGGCAGGCACTCAAGTGTCTGGTATTGATGTAGGTGAAGAGTATAACAAAAAATGGCAAACACCTATTGGTACTCGTAAGTACAATAAAGATGCTTTTATTGTTATTAAGAATCAATCCAGAAGAGACCTTAGTAAATCTCAACCTATGGATAGAGAGCACAAACCGCAACATCCATATGAACCAGTAAAGAATGTTTAATCCAAATCAACTATATGATGATATGGAGAGACTAAATGCCCTATACGAAGAACTCTGCTGGGCACATGATGATGAATTAGTATTCACTCATGAAAATGGCAGAGTCATTATTTACAACAAAACACAGGAGCAAGAACAATGAACGAAAGAGCAGAACGTATTAATGGTTGGGCAGCAATGATTGGTGTCATTGCCGCAATGGGATCATATGCCCTAACCGGCGACCTAATCCCTGGAATATGGTAGATTTATTATGCAACTACTTATTTTTATAAATAATTAAAAGTAGTTGCATAATACTATGTCTGGAAAAGGAAACCCTAAAGGATATATTCCTTGGAATACCGGAAAAAAAGGGACATATAAAAATGTCCAATATCATATTAAGACAAATGGTGAAGTGTGGGGAATCCGAAAAAATAGATGCTATTTGATAGAAGGATGGATAACCAATAAAGGATATAGGTCATACACTATAAATGGTAAATCTATAGAAGGACATAGATTAGTTGCTGAAAAGTATCTTCCAAATCCAAACAACTATCCTCAAGTAGACCACATCAATAGAGTTAGACACGATAATAGAGTGGAAAATCTAAGATGGGTTACAAGACAACAAAATTGTGAGAATAGAATATTTGGTGGAACTGAGCAACAAGCAATAGAATACTTACAAAGTTTAGGTTACACAATTACAAAGGAGAAATAAAATGATGTTAATAGCGACCTTTATGTTGGGTGCTTTTATAATTCATTCTGTATTTTCTGAAGATATTGACGATGACGATGATAAGGGTGGTGGTATGTTGATACCAGCACAAATCCCAATTCAATAACAGACAAAAAAGACTTTACTCTATATACTGAGTAGAGTCTTTTTTTATTATATGCCAAAGAATCAATTGAATAAGGATGAACTGATATGCCATGTTCTTAAACTTAAGAATGAAGTTGATCAAGAATCGAAAGCAGTCTGGCAGAAAGAAAAAGATTTGGCACACAAGTATCTAAATCGAGTACTGGATCGGATTCAAGAGTATCGATACTAGGGCTTGACGGGATTTTTAAAGACCTGTATAATAGATGGGTCTTCGGGACACCACCTCAAAACACTCCTAACACAGGGGTTGACAAGGACGGGAAACCGTAGTATTCTAAATACATCAGCAAGTTAAGAAATCAACACATTTCTTAACTGTCTGTAACACCCCTTAAACCGAGACCTCTAGGGTGTCTAAATCACGTCTCTCATATCCCAAGGCGAGGGGTCTTGGGAAATAGTAACTCCACCATGTCCCTGATGGTCTTACTTTTTCGTACAATTCAATGGCTACAACTCTTTCAAGGCAACAATCTACATCCCCATGGCAGAATTTCTGTGAGTGGGTGACATCAACTAACAACCGTTTGTATGTTGGTTGGTTCGGTGTTCTGATGATCCCAACACTGCTTGCAGCAACTGTCTGCTTCATTGTTGCATTCATCGCAGCACCTCCCGTAGACATTAACTAATCGGTGTCCCTTACTCGTAAGAGTATTGACGAAACTGGGTGAATTGCTGGAAACCGAAAGGCAATCAGCAGCCAAGTCCAAAGTACACTTTGGAAAGGTTCAGAGACTACCTGAGGAATAAAGTTTCCTTAATAACAGGTTTAAGTGCCCAGCCCCTTCAATAAAAATGAAGGGTGAAGATATAGTCCACACATCTACTGTTGACCGTCAACAGAAACAACCTAAGTCTAGTGATATGGTTGTTTGTTAGATGAAGCGACGGGATTCGTGAACCAGTTGCTGGTTCTCTAATGTATGGCAACAACATCATCTCTGGTGCAGTTGTCCCAAGTTCAAACGCAATCGGTCTCCACTTCTACCCAATCTGGGAAGCAGCATCACTCGATGAGTGGTTGTATAATGGTGGTCCTTTCCAACTGGTAGTCTTTCACTTCCTCATCGGCATCTATGCTTACATGGGACGTGAATGGGAACTCTCATATCGTGTCGGGATGCGTCCATGGATCTGTGTTGCTTACTCTGCACCTGTTGCAGCAGCATCCGCAGTATTCCTCGTCTATCCTTTCGGTCAAGGTTCATTCTCAGATGCTATGCCTCTTGGTATTTCTGGTACTTTTAACTACATAAACTAAACCAATGTGTAGTATAAATCGGGTGAACTGCTGGAAACCTAAATCGTATTGACTAACCTTTAACTTTATGTTATTATAAATAATAATAGATACATAAAGTTAAATGTCTAAGAAACTTACTATTGATGATATAAAAATTATTGCTGAAAATAGAAACCACACAATAGTTTCTATGGAAGGTTATACCGACATCAAAAGTAAAGTTCAGTTCTTCTGTAATACTTGTAATAATCATTTTGATACAAGTGTTGCTTCTTATAAAAACGCAAAGAAAACTGGGTGTCCTCATTGTAGGAAAATCACTATCTCCAAAACTCAAAAAGGAAAGGATGTTAGTGATGAAACCAGAAAACTTCTATCTCTAAAAGCACAAGGTCGCAAAGGTTCTCTCAAAGGCAGGTTCGGTAAAAACCATCCTGCATATAAAGGAACTCCCAATAGAGATTTTAACAACCCCTCAACAGATTATTATATTTGGAGAGAGGCAGTAAAGCAAAGGTTTAATAGAACTTGTGTTATTACTGGTAAAAAATCTAACCTTGTTACTCATCATTTAGATGGTTGGAACGCATATCCCCAAAGAAGATATGATATTACCAACGGCGTTCTTATTCACAAAGAAGTTCATAAACTATTCCACGACCTTTATGGTTATGGTAATAATACAGAAGAACAGTTTAATCTCTTTCTTAAAGAGCAATACGACACGGCAATCAGCATCCAAGTCTTAGATACATCTAAGAAAGGTTCAGAGACTACCTGAGGGGTTTAGTCCCCTTAATAACAGGTTTAAGCGCCCGACAATCTAATAAAATAGATTGATGATATAGTCCAATCCCTATGGAAACATAGGTTCCCGTTCTGCCTAATGGTTGGTATTCCAGGCAGAACATAACATCCTGATGCACCCCTTTCATATGTTAGGCGTCGCAGGTGTCTTTGGAGGAAGTCTTTTCTCCGCAATGCATAGGGAACTGTGCCCTTGTTGAGTAATCAGCAAGTGAAAATCGGGTGAACTGCTGGAACCCTAAGTCCTTTATGGATACGGCAATCAGCATCCAAGCCTTAGATACATCTAAGGAAGGTTCAGAGACTACCTGAGGGGTTTAGTCCCCTTAATAACAGGAATAAGTGCCCGACAACCTAATACAAATAGGTTGATGATATAGTCCACTCCTTATGAAAATAAGGTACAATAGGGGTTCCCTCGTAACCTCTTCTCTCGTTAGAGAAACAACTGAAACTGAGTCACAGAACTATGGTTACAAGTTCGGTCAAGAAGAAGAGACCTACAACATCGTCGCAGCCCATGGTTACTTCGGTCGTTTGATCTTCCAATATGCTTCATTCAACAACTCACGTTCCTTGCACTTCTTCCTTGCTGCATGGCCCGTTGTTGGCATCTGGTTCACCGCACTTGGTGTATCCACGATGGCATTCAACCTCAATTGGGGTTCCGTTGAAGTAATTTAACGGCAAACATCGGATGAATTGCTGGAAACCCTCCAAAATAAAGGGCAATCAGCAGCCAAGTCTTGAGTACACTCAAGAAAGGTTCAGAGACTACCTGAGGAATACAGTTTCCTTAATAACAGGTTTAAGCGTCCGACATCCTACTGGGATGAAGATATAGTCCTCTCCTTAAAAATGGTAAATTTAAGGGATCAGAGTAATGGTTTCAACTTCAATCAGTCCGTCATTGACGGTCAGGGTCGTGTCCTTAATACTTGGGCGGACATTTTAACAAGAGCAGGACTGGGAATAGAGGTAATGCACGAGCGCAACGCTAGAATTGTTGGTGTTGTTGCCTAGTAATAGGCATTAGAAAAATCGGGTTAAACGGGGAAACTCTCTATGAGACAATCCCGTACCAAGTCAGAAAGGGTTTAAGTTTTCTGAAAGGTCTAACGACTAGGTAGTGAGTCCCAACAATAATCTACCCACGAATGCCCGACTCCTTAATAGACATAAGGATGAAGAGATAGTCTGAACTTGCTGGTGACAGTAAGAAGTAAAGAATAAAGAGTCTTTACGGTAACACAATTGCACAACTTCCCTCTTGACCTGGCATCAGCAGAATCTACTCCTGTAGCACTTATTACTGCTCCTTCCATCGGTTGAGTTAGTTAGAAAAACTGAATAAACAGAAAAGGAACCTTCGGGTTCCTTTTTTTATAAATAATTATGGAAAGTTATGAGCAACCTAATGGATTTACATAAACTTGTAGTTGAAGAATGTGAAAGAAGAGGATTAGATCTTGTGCATCTCCCAAAAAAACTTGTTCGTCGTTCTACTGATGTGACTGTAAGTTGTCCTTGTTCAGGACAAAGAAATATGAGCATAAGAAACTTTATTGCTGTGGCAGAAAAAGGTGATGAAGCATTCTGTTGTAAAAGAAAATCTAAACTGGGTAAAAATAATCCAGCATTTGGAAAACCAACTTGGAATGCTGGAACTGTCGGTGTATCAAAGAGTTATGGATTCTTTGGATTTAAAGAGGAATGGTCTGATAGAGAGGATTATTTGTATTTTATTGAGACCATTTATGGAACTTATAAGATTGGTAGATCATTTAATGGAATAAAATACAGATTTACTGAAACTGTAAAAGAACTTGGAGAATGGAAAGCATCGCATAAAGAAGTTTTTGAATGTGAAAGATATATTTTGGGAACTTATAAGCAGTATCAAAAAAAGATTGATGGTATAATTGGTGGGTCTGAACATTTCACAAAAGATTTGCCAATAGATGATGTTATAAGTTATGCAAATACTTTTTTGTAGGAGACAACACCCACATCCTCCAAAGTATGATAGATTATCTAAATACTTAAAAAAATAAAGATGAAATCTTACGCAGAGTTCATAACTGAAGCAGAGAAAAGAATAAAAATGATAAGACTTCATCATGGATCTGATACGGACTCAGTGGCATCGATCAAAAAAAGTGGTCCTAGACCTTCTCCTAAGGGAAGTGAAGGACCAGGACATTATGTAACACCAGATAGAAAGAAAGCAGAAAAATATGCTGAGTTTACTTCCAAATCAAGAAAGAAGAAACCAGCAGTAGTATCTTATAGAGTGCCGAAGAACTCAATCTCTAAGACGGATACTATTCCAAAAGGACTTACATCACAAAAGAAAACAACAAGTGAGAACCCAGTTTTAAGAAACACAAGGACTGGTCATGTTGCTATGGATGCTAATTATGCAAATAAGAGAATGATTCGTAAAACAGAACCAATCATCCGTAGAAAGAAAAAATAATCTAAGTATAAACTCGTAGGCATAA
>Ga0208785_1000633_pt1 | contig 15728 bp, 19 predicted proteins | sample DEB08_DNA_2_FD_185499 | JGI IMG/M metagenome (GOLD analysis project Ga0208785, IMG submission 185499) | Aqueous microbial communities from the Delaware River and Bay under freshwater to marine salinity gradient to study organic matter... | ecosystem: Environmental > Aquatic > Marine > Coastal ...
TTTAAGTTATAGATCCACAAGACAAGTATGTAACTTATCATTGAAACGTTATCTAACCATGCACCAAATTTTGTATGGGTACCATGCATTGCCATAGAGCCAGGGCCTAAAAATGTAGATGCTGCTGCGTAAATAAGTGCAATTTTGAAAGAACCAAACATAGGCTCCTTATTATTGGTTGCATCATTTGATAGTTTGTAAAACATAAAAAGGCCTGTAAATACAAAACCCAAGTTGCCAAGAGTGTTTGCTGGTTCTCTAAAAAAACCTCCACTTACACGTTCACACCATCTCGAGATCTCTCCGATAGTTTGCTCATTTTCAGCAGCTGGTCCCCACCCGTTATAGCCAAAGATTATAAATAGTAGTGCAGTAAAAAAAACAGAGTACAAAGCATATGAAAAATAGTTTGAATTAATTTTATTTTTTGGATTCATTTAATGCAGAATCCATATCTTCAATTAAGTCTTCAACATTTTCGAGTCCGACAGAAATTCTAATTATATCAGTAGGCGCACTAGCTTCAGTGTCTTGAGCATTGTCATGAGTCATTAAATATGGGAGTTCAATTAATGTTTCTACTCCACCAAGACTTACAGCAAGTTTGTACAAGTCTAATGATTGCCAGAATTTTTCAAGATTAATACTATCTTCTAGGTAAAAACTCATCATCCCACCAAAATAATCCATTTGTTTAACAGCTATCTCATGATTTTCATAATTTTTTAGTCCTGGATATCTCACTTCTTTAATATGTTCAGAAGTTTCTAAATACTCAGCTAACTTATGGGCATTTTCAGAATGTAATTTTATTCTTGGGCCTAATGTATAGAGACCTCTTTGTACAAGATAAGAATCAAATGGTGACATAATTGCACCACCTTGTCTTTGATAAAGCATTAGTTCTTCATGAAGATCGGCTTCTTTACATAAAACTGCCCCACCCAGTGTGTCACTATGACCACCAATATATTTTGTTGTTGAGTGCATAATAATGTCTACTCCATGTTCAAAAGGTCTTGTAATAAATGGTGTAGAAAAAGTACTATCTGCAACTAAGAGTGTTCCATGTTGATGAACTATTTCAGAAATTTTTTGTAAGTCATACAATTTCATAGAAGGGTTAGATGGTGACTCTATCCAGGCAAGTTTTGTCTTTTCATTTAACAAGTTATTCAAAGCGTCATGATCTGAAAAATCACAAAAGTTTACTTCAACACCACGAGCACTTATTATTTTTCTAAAATAATTTGTTGTTCCACCATATACGTCTTTTGTAATCACAACATTGTCACCTGGTTTTGCGAGTTCAGCAATAATACTTACTGCAGACATACCTGAAGCCATTGCAAAAGCATGAAGTTCTTCATAGTTTTCAACCCCCTCAAGTGAAGCTAGAGTTCTTTCAAACAACTCTCTACTTGGATTATTAACTCTTCCATAAAAATATTCTGATTCACCAGGTACATCGTTCTTGTAAGTAGTAGAAAGATGTAGAGGAGGCATTACATCTCCGCTTATTGGCTCAAAACGTTTGTTGGCATGAAGGGCTTTAGTATTCATACCGTATTTTTTAGATTTCCCCATATAGGGAGTTTAAAACATTTGGTAAGACATTGGTTCAATAATTTTGCTAATTTAGGTTTATGATTAAAAAAATTTATATCGCAGGTCCACTTTTTAATAAGCATGAGCAAATGTATCTTGAAGATATTGCAAAAGAATTAGAAGAAAATGGTTATGACTGTTTTCTTCCCCATAGAGATCAACCCCCAGAGGTTAAAGAGTCTGATCTTAAAGGTACAGACATGTCTCAGGAGATTAAAGATTTAATTTTTAAAACTGATCTTGATGCACTAGACGCTGCAGACCTTACAGTTGCTCTTTTGACTGGTCAAGATATCGACTCAGGGACTTCAGCTGAGATAGGACATACTTTTGCAAAAGGGAAGCCTGTAATCGGTATAAACGCGAATGAAAGAAGATACAGAAATCTTTTTGTTGAAGGAATGTTGACAGTAACTGTTGGTAAAATTGATCAAATAATTGTTGAGATTGAAAAGTTAAACTGAAACTAAAAGATTTTTAAATCCCCTAATACCAAAAGCTCCTGTTCTTGTAGGTTCTTCAATTAATCTAAATTCATTATCAAAAATATGACTGAAAGACACCCCCAATTCTAATTTTGCTAAATGAGTTCCTATACAAAAATGAATACCACCTCCCCAACTACTGTGGTCTTTTATTTCACGCTTAAAATTTATTTGGTCTGGCTCATCAAAAATCCTAGGATCTCTGTTTGCTGATCCGAGTAAAATAGCAACTTTTGAGCCTTTATGTATTTTGTGACCACCGATTTGTACGTCCTCTAAAGCGTATCTTTGAAAAAACTGTAATGGACTGTCATATCTAATTAATTCCTCTACAACGTCATTTATATCTTCGATTTCACTTTTAATTTCTTCAAACGATCTGTTTAGAGTTAACAATGCATGAAGTCCATTTCCGAGTGTATTTACCGTAGCTTCATGGCCAGCATTCAATAACAAAATTACAGTACAAATTATTTGATCATCTGTTAGGTAGTTATTGTCTTCAGATACTTGCGAGAGCCTTGTAATCATATCATCTTCTGGATTTGCCCTTCTTGTGTCAAGTAAATCTTGCGTGTACTCAATAAACTCTTTTGCTGCTTGTTCAGCATTATTTGCATTTTCTTCTGTAACTTCAAAGTCATACATTTTCACAATTTTATGTGACCAATCTAAAAATTTTAAATGGTCACTTTCGGGTACACCTAACAGTTTTCCGATAATACCAACTGAGTATGGTTGGGCGTAGTCTTTTAGCATATCAAACTCTTTGCCCTTATTACCCTCAAATAGTTCTTTAGACTTTTTCTCCATATATGGAACAAGCTGTTGAACAGATCTTGGTAAAAAAGCTTTTGCAACTAATCCACGCAACTCCTTATGGAGTTGCCCTTCAAGATTTAAAAGTGAAAACTCTTCTGACTTCCAGAAATTATCATAAGCACTGTATTTATCAGATCTTTTATAACCAACAAAAGTTAGAGGAATGTCACTATTTTCCACTTCCTGCTCAAAACCATCAATATGGTTAAATGTAGTTCCAAAGGTTTTTGTTGATTGAATAGTTCTAACATCTGCATATCTTGTAAAAAAATATAAACCATTTTCTTCATCCCAAAAGACAGGAGTCTCTTCCCTGATCTCACCCATCTTTACATAAGGGTTTTGTATAAAGTTTGCATTTTCTGTAGGCAAATGTAATTCTGGAATAGTCATCAAATAAGTATATAAATTCAAAAACAAACTTGTAAGTAAGATTATAAAATTTATATCAATGTGAGATGAAACTCTTAAATCTATTGTGTAAAATAATCGAGTTAACTACTTCAATGTTTAAAAGGAAACCATTGTTAAAAAACCTTAAAAAAGTGAGGTTTGATGTCAGTAATAAAAATTGAAAATCTTACAGTTCAATATGCTGGAGAAGAGACTAATGCTTTAGATGGAGTGTCTCTTGAAATTGAAAAAGGGGAGTTTGTAGCACTTTTAGGTGCTCACGGAGCTGGAAAGACAACACTATGCTTATCTTTGAATGGCATAGTTCCAAACATGATTAGTGCAGACATGTATGGTGCTATTGAAGTACTCGGAGAAATACCACCAAAAATTCCAGTTAGACAACTTGCGGAAAAAGTAGGTAGCATTTTTGACAATCCGGAATTTCAAATGAGTCAGCTCACAGTTTTTGAAGAGGTTGCATTGGGGCTTCAAAATTTAGGTATAGATAAAGACACTATTGAAAAAAACATAAAGGATTCATTAAAGCTTGTTGGCTTAGAGGGTTTTGAGGAACGTTCACCGTTTGAAATTTCTGGAGGGCAACAACAAAGATTGGCAATGGCTTCTGCTTTAGCTATGAAGCCTGAAATTTTGATTTTAGACGAACCAACATCCAATTTAGACCCAATTGGAAAAGAAGAGGTTTTTTCCGTAACTAGACGCTTGAACCAGGAAGAGGGGTTGACTGTAATTATTGCTGAGCACGAAGTAGAAGTTATTGCAGAATTCGCTGATAAATTAATTTTGCTAGAAAATGGACGTATTAATGAAATGGGAACCCCTCAAGAAATATTTCCAAAGTTTGTTGATTACCAAGAAGGTATTGGAGTTCGAGTCCCTCAAGTTACAGAACTTGCTTCTAAAAAAGATAATTTATTTTCTGGAGTACCAGTCACACTCGAAGAGTCCTTAAGGATGTTTAAAAAATGACCGATATAAAAGTATCAAACCTACAACATACTTATCCTAATGGAGTTGTTGCAGTTGAAAGTGTAAATGTTGAAATCAAACAAGGTGAGCAGGTTTCAGTAGTAGGTCAAAATGGCTCTGGGAAAACAACTTTAGTGAAGCATTGGAATGGCCTACTAAAGCCAACAAAAGGAAGTGTACAGATAGGAGATTTAATTACTTCTGATCATCCTGTCAATGTATTAGCTAGAAAGGTTGGCTATGTTTTTCAAAATCCTAACCACCAAATTTTTGCTGCAAGCGTAAAAGATGAATTAGAGTTTGGTTTAAGAAATATTGGAAATAGCGAAGAACAAATAAAAGATAAAATTGAATACATATCAGAAGAATTCGGTCTAACAGAATATTTGGAAACTAATCCTTATAGGCTTGGTTTTTCTTTAAGAAAAACTGTTGGAATGGCTTCAATAATTGCAATGGAGCCTGATGTTATAGTTCTTGATGAACCTACAACAGGTCAAGATTATTTAGGAATTAAAGCTATTAGGTCTTCAATTAAAAATCTTAAAGAACAGGGGAAGACTGTTATAGTTGTTTCTCATGACATGCCCCTAGTTGCTGAGGAAACAGATAGGGTTCTTGTAATGTGTGACACAAATCTTATATTTGACGGATCCCCTTCTAAACTATTTGCTGACGAGTCAATACTGAAACAAACCAACCTACTTCCACCTCAGATAACAAGTTTTATGAATAAAATAAACAAATCTCAAAATGGTGAAAGTATCTTGTCAGTAAATGACGCTTTAGAGGCACTTTAAGTTACAATTATTTTATTTTTTATTAAATATCCAAGCATCGAGAAAGATTAATTAATAAAATAAAAACAACAATGTTTAGTTAGGTAACCATTGTAAAAAAACCTAAATAAAGAGATGAAGTAGTTTATCTCAAAATTCTTTCATTGAAGGGGGAGATTAATGAATGAACAAGCCACTCAAGGCGAAAAACTAAGTAGCTCCACAGGTGGTGGGGTTCCATTAACTTATGTTATTGCATTAGTACCAGTTGCTTCTGTATTAAATGTAATTGGTGGAACTGTTGCCGGAGCATTAAAACTTCCAATATTCTTGGATATGATTGGAACAGCAGTAGTAGCTATGACAATTGGTCCATGGTGGGGAGCACTCGTAGGAGTGATTACAAACTTAACAATGGGCTTTATTTCAGGTCCAGTCTCAATTCCATTCGCAGCATGTAATGTTGTGGGTGCATTAGTTTGGGGATATGGAACTAAATGGGGTTTTGCAAATGATAAGTTAAGATTCTTTGGATTATCAGTTGCATCAGCAGTTGCTGTTTCTGCAATGGCTGCTCCAATTGTTATCTTTGTATTTGGTGGCGCTACAGGACATGCTTCAGATGTTTTAACAGCAGGATTACTTGCTGCTGGTAATGATATCTGGGCAGCAGTGTTCTCAAGCAACATTATTGTTTCTTCAGCTGACAAAATTCTTTCGTCATTTTTGGCGCTAGCAATTATTGGTGCGTTACCTACAAACTTACAGGTAACGGGTCCAATTATGAAAGCTGAAAATATGGGCAAAGCAGTCCTAATAACAGCAGGTACAGTTGTAGGAGTCATCCTAACAGTTGTATCTATGAATTTATAAGTAGGAGGATAGTATGAGAGAAGTAACATCTAAGGATGGTCTTGGTGCTGGTATTATCGGCCTAGGCATTATGTATGCTATTTATCCATGGGCATCTTCCGAAATGGCAGGCGATGCTGCTTTCGGTATGTTGTCAGGACTATGTTTAGTAGCAAGTCTCTTGACAGTGTTCTGTGGATTAGCTGTAATACGACAAAAAGACTAGTTGAAAAAAGAGTAAATGAAATCTGTTCAAAAAGTTGAACAAGTTAAACATTTACCTTTAAAACTTGGAGAAATCGCCCGGTACGTAATCGTGCCGGGCGATCCAAATAGGGTTCCATTAATTGCTGAATCTTTAGAAAATCCTATTCATCAAGGACAAGAAAGAGAATTCAATGCTTACAAAGGAACTTACAAAGGTATAGAGGTTTCTGTAGTTTCAACCGGCATTGGCTGCCCTTCGACTGCGATAGCTGTTGAAGAGTTATGTCATATAGGTGCTGAAGTATTAATAAGAATAGGTACATCAGGATCAGTTGATAAAACAGCAAAAAAAGGAGATATATTTATAGCGACTGCAGCTGTAAGAGATGACGGTACTTCAAAACAGTACATTCCAATAGAATTTCCTGCAGTAGCTTCACATAGCGTTGTTGAAAGTTTGATTAAAGCATCAGAAGACTTAAATATTCAAACAAAAGTAGGTATTTGTCAGTCTAAGGACTCATTTTTTGGCGAAATGGAACCTGAGAGAATGCCTGTTGCGCCATACTTAGATTACAAATGGTCAGCATGGCAAAAAGGTGGTGTAGGTGCATCAGAAATGGAAGCAGCGACATTGTTCACTCTTAGTCATATAAAAAAGATTCAAGCAGGAGCTATACTAGCCATTGAGACTTCAGATAAAAAAATTGTTCATGATATGACAAAAATAGTATTAGAGAGTATAACTAAGATGGAGAAAAGTAGAAATGTCAAATAACAAAAAGCATGAAACTAAAGGCGGGTTACTAGATGATAATCTTCAATACCACGTTCAGTTAAAAAAAGGTGATGTATCAGATTTTGTAATTATGCCTGGTGATCCAGGGAGAGTAGAATTTATTGCAGAGCACTTCGATTCAGCAACTTTAGTAGCTGACAATAGAGAGTATAAAACTATGACTGGAAAGTATAAAGGTCGTTCAGTCTCTGTAACATCTACCGGTATAGGGTGCCCATCTACAGCTATAGCTGTAGAAGAGTTGGCTAACGTGGGTGCAAAAACTTTTGTTAGATTAGGTACTTCAGGAGCTATGCAGGAATATACTAGAATCGGTGAAAAAGTTATTGCAACTGGAGCTGTAAGGTTTGAAGGAACTTCTGTCCAGTATATGCCAATAGAATTTCCTGCTGTAGCTTCTCACGACATGGTATCTTCACTGATTAATTCAGCTAAAAATGCAAACCTAAGCTATCACGTAGGCATCGTACAATCAAAAGACTCATTTTACGGACAACACAATCCAGAGGGAATGCCAATAGCTGCAGAGTTATTACAAAAGTGGGACGCCTGGGTAAAAGGCGGAGTCCTTTGTTCAGAAATGGAAGCAGCAACTTTATTTGTTGTAGGTTCCTATAGGAAAGTTAGAACGGGTGCAGTATTGCTTGTAGCTGGTGATCAAGCAAGACAAGAATCTCTATCCAAAGAGGACTACAAAGAAAATATGACAGAGTCTATAAATATGATTCTTGAATCGAGCCTTGAAATAGAGGAAGGTTCATAATGGCAAGAGTACCTGTCGGCGCTTACGTTCCTGGAGACTCTTTTTTTCATAGAGCACATCCATTTGTAAAGTTTTACTGGGTAGCGTCGTTTGTAATATTTTGTTTTTTTAATAAAAATCCATATGTAAATTATTCCTTAACTTTGATTGGCTTGGTTTTTGTTTTTCTAACAAAAACATTTCCGAGCTATGTAAGGGCAATGGTAATATTTTTTCCAGCAGCTTTTGCAATGATTTTTTTACAATCAATTGTACCTCCAGCAGTATTCGACGACCCAACATTGCTTGCTGAAATTGGACCTCTTTCTTTATATACAGAGTCAATAATTTATGGAATGCTATTTAGTAGTCGTATTTTGTGCATAACAACATGGTCAATATTAATGTTGATGACTTTACATCCAGGAGAGTTATCTTCCGCTTTACAAAAAGCAAAAGTACCTTATACCGTAAACTTCATGATTACAACTACATTACAGCTAATACCAATTTTGCAAAGAGAGTTTGGAATTATCTTATCTGCTCAAAAATCTAGAGCCATGCAAGCACAAGGTTTTAAAGCTTTACTACCATCAATTATCCCAGTGTTTGCTGGCGCAATTGACAGAGTATCACAACTTTCTATGAGTTTAGAGACAAGAGCTTTTGGAGCAAATAAGGAAAGAACTTTGCTTAGGTATAAGGAATTTACATATAAAGAAACTATTCTTTCAATTTTGGCTCTAACGCCTATAATTTTGGTTTTTTATGCAAGAGTTAGCCTAAATTCTTTTGTACCAATTGGTGGCTTTTCATTAACACCTTTTGCTGGCTCATTTATCGTATTATTTTGTGGTACTGCTTTTTTATCTATAATCTTTGGGGCAGCTTTTGCAGTTAGAATGCTTGGTAAAAAGTAGAAACTAATTGACCCAAAGTAGTTCAGAATTTATCAAGAAAAACTTCGTATTTAATTATACAATGCTCATTTTTGATAGTATCGGATTTGGTTCAGCTTTTGCTTTACTTGTTCCATTTAGTTATGCACCAGATATAGCTTTTGATATTTCTGGTGTGTGGTATGCAGCACCTTCAATTATTATAATATTTTATTTCTTAAATATACTTGGCCAGTTCATTTCATCATCAACACGAAAAAAAGAAGAGTATTCAAAAAAACACGTATTACTTTGGGGGATAGTAGAAAGACTGGGATTTATTTTAATATTTTTGTCACTAAAATTTTTTTTGGACTCCCAAATAATCCTTCCATTATTTTTTATAACCTACGCTATATTTGTCTATTCCGCAGGCGCAATTTTACCTGCTTATTTTGATTTAGTCTCTCGAGTGCTATATAAACTCAGAGCTATATTTTTTGCAGCTAACCTTACTATGGGCTCACTTGCTGGATTTCTAGTTTCTAGATATGTAGATATTCAGATACAGTCTGAAGGATTAGTAGAAGGTTTTCTAGATGGTCTTCTAATTGTAATTATTGTTACTTCTATTTCTTTAATACCACTTGGCCTGATAAGAGAGCCAAAAGACGTAAATCAACTCAAAACTAGATTAAGTATAAAAAATATTTATAAAAAATTAGATGAATGGTACGAAATTTATAAAAGTAATAAAAATATTAAAGTAATTTCCCAATCTAATATAGTTAGTTCAATTCCTGAATCTATGACTCCATTTTTTACTATTTGGCTTATTGGACAATATGAATTAGGTTCTGAAAAAATTGGAATTTGGGTTACTCTTTTATTAATCAGCCAAAGCCTCGGTAGTTTCTTTGTCCCAATTGTTGCTTCTAAAATTGGATTTAAATTTACATACATATTTGGTCTTATTTTCCATACTTTTGCAAGCTTATGCTTTATTGTTTCACCAGTAAATTTACAAAATTACATTTTTATTTTTGCTGGTCTTGGATTGGGCACATTTTTTACTTCACAAAGCAATATTGCCGTTGAGGTAGGCAATCTTGGTGATGCTGGAAACACAAATGCAATGTTAACAGTTTTTAGATTACCAGGTTTACTCATAGGTCCATTTGTATATGCATACTTTGTAGACATAGAAAATATTATTTTTTTTCTAATTCTATCTTTAGTATCTTCTACAGCAGGAGGAGTAATTATGTTTAAGAATATGAAAATTAAAATTCTTCCACAAATACGTTTTTGGGCAAAAGATACTTAATTTCTTCCTTTATATAAAAAAATTAATCCAGCAATCAAAACTGCTACAGATAAATAAAGATAGATTCCAAAAATAGATCCTACCGCTGCAACAGTTACTAACCCAAAACCTGTTCTTTGATCTGAATTATATGAAGGTAAATAATAGAAAATTTTATTTAAAATATGATCTTTATCTTTCAATCTCTTTTCGTCTATCCAAAAGACTATGAAAATAACTAAAAAAGTTATTAAAAGTATTGCCTGTTCTCTTGGTGGTAAAACTACCATTAATTGGAATAAGAGCTTTGTGTGCCAGATTTAGTAACACTATCTGTTGCTTTTTCAATACCTATTTTGACGGACTCTTCAGCAGATAATCCAGAAGAAATTCCAAATGAGAATGCTCCAACAAAAGCATCGCCAGCACCAGTTGTGTCGATAGCTTTAACTTTTGGAGCTGGAAATTTTAAAACCTCATCACCCTTTACGTAAGCTGCACCTTTTTCACCCAATGTTACAACTAAATTTCCTGATAATGACTTGCTGTATTCTATTAAGTTTTTTTCCTCGTAGGCAGTCATTCCGGTAATTGCTTCAAACTCAATTTCGTTAGGAATTAACCAATCTGTGTTGTTCAATAAATCTTTACTCGGATTTTTTGCAGGGGCTGGATTTAAGATAGTGGTTATATTTTTGTTTTTTGCATAACTGAATACTTGAGTTGTTACTTCTATTGGAATTTCAAATTGTCCAATTACTACATTCAAATTATCAATTTTGTCTATAGACTCAACTGCTGTTTCTCCGTTAATTAAATCATTTGCACCAGAAACTACAATTATTCTATTTTGCCCACTTTTATCAACCCATATCGGAGCAACTCCACTTGAACCCTCTACTCTTTGAATAAACTCAACATTAACTCCATTTTTTTTATAATTATCAATTGTCATATCAGCATACACATCATCACCAAGACAAGAGACCATATAAGTTTCAGCACCAAGTAAGCCAGCCATTACTGCTTGATTTGCTCCTTTACCACCAAATCCCATTTTGTAATCAGTACCAAATACAGTTTCACCATCTGAAGGAATAATTTCTGTATAAGCTATTTGGTCAATATTTGAACTACCAACAACACATATTTTTGAAACCATAAAAAGATTATAAAAATTTTTTTTAACATTATCTAGTAGAATTAATATTGTGAATATTAATTGGGAATCTCCAGTGCTTAGTTCTGTCTTAAAAGTAATTGATAAATTTAGCAATCTTTCGATTAATGAAAATGAAATAGAAAAAGTTGCAGATTGGTTAGCTTATGAAGAATTTATATTCCCTAAAAATAATGAACTAAGAAAAAATCCAGATGACTTTATCAGAGTCACAATGTTAATAAATACATTGAACTTTGCATTTACAGACTTTGTAAGCTCTACTAAATATGAAATTCAAAATGAGGGACATATGTTATCCGACAGTGAGGCAATGTTTTTTCAAATTCATAAAACTATAAACTCAGGAACAAACTTATTAGACGGTAATGTAATGGCTTCAATTACACTAGAACAACTAAAAAAAATTTTTACTGGAAATATAGAGATGCCTATGCTGCAGGAAAGAGTAGAAGTATTAAATTCTGTTGGGCAGACATTAGTAGACAAATATGAATGTGACTGGATTAATTTTATTAATGATGGTCCTAAAAAACTTTATAGTAATGGAGAAGGCCTTATAGAAAGATTAGTAACAGAGTTTCCTAGATTTGACGATTCATCAAACTATAAGGACATAAATGTTAAGTTATATAAATTAGCTCAACTTGCATTTTGGGGAATTCATGGAGAGCTTTCAGCTTCAAACTATTTTAAAATCGAGGATATGAATTCTATGTCTGCATTTGCAGATTATATTGTTCCTGTTGCATTGAATTTGATGAAGATTGTTTCATATGAAGAAGAATTAGATGAAAAGATTAAAAAAGGAGTCTTAATAGAAAGAGATTCGAATGAGGAAATTGAAATAAGAGCGGCATCCATTTATGCAACTGCAAAATTGACTGAACTAATTAACGCTAGAAGACCAAAAGATAAGTCAATAATAATACCACAACTTGATTATCGACTTTGGAAGCACTACCACGCAACACACTTTCCTCATCACTTGACGCAAACAATTATGTACTGAATTATTGACAAGAGAAAACTAAAAAGACAATTACATGAACAAAAGAAAATTTTTTATAGACACCGATACCGCATCTGATGATGCAGTAGCTTTATTGATGGCTTTAGAAACTCCAAATGTTGAAGTGCTTGGTGTGAGTATAGTTTCTGGCAATATGCCTGTTGAACAAGGGAGCATCAATGCAAGATATACTATAGAACTTTGTAAAAAAGATGTTCCAGTATTTGTTGGGGCAGATAAGCCACTATTGAAAAAAAGAGAACACGCTGATTGGTTTCATGGACCTGATGGAATGGGAAATATGAACTATCCAAAACCCAAACTAGAGGAAACAAATGAAGATTTCATTGACGTTCTAAATGATTATATTAACAAATTTCCTGATGAAATAACCTTAGTTACTCTGGGTCCGCTGACAAACATTGCTAACTTTATCAAAAAGTATCCAAAGTCGTTTTTGAAAATTGAACGAGTTGTCATCATGGGTGGAGCTGCAAATACTGTGGGTAATGTCACTCCTGCGGCAGAATATAACATTTGGTGTGATCCAGAAGCTGCAGAACTAGTTTTTAAATCTCAACATAAAAATATAGATATGGTCGGCTGGGAGCTCTGCAGAGGTGAAGCTAACCTTACAGAACAAGATATGGAATTAGCATATAGTTTTAAAACTGAAAAAGCTGACTTTACAATTGATTGCAACAAGCACGCTCTAGAATCTAGCCAAAACTGGTTAGGCGATCCAGGCCTAGGCTTGCCAGATCCAGTGGCAATGGCAGTAGCTCTAAATCCTAATGTAATAACAAAAGCTTCTAGGCATAATGTTCAGATAGTTCTGGATGGACCAGCTAGAGGAATGACAATTGTAGATCAGCTACATGTGGGCGAAAATGAACCACATATAGATGAATATTGGAGCAATACTGAAAAAAACATCAATGTAATATGGGAAATAGATTCTGCTGAGTGGAAAGAAACTTTATATAAAACTATTCGAGATTAGTCATTACCCCAAGTTTTTTTAATATACCCTTTTCTACCACTTGCTTGTGCATACATTTCATATCTCATAGCTTGTTTTTTATAGAAATCTTGGTGGTATTCCTCTGCGATATAAAAAATTGGAGCTTCAGAAATTGCAGTAACTATTGGTTTATTAAACTTACCTGATTTCTCTAATTTATTTTTTGATTCTTCAGCTAATTGTTTTTGTTTTGGATTTATAGTAAAAATTTCTGTTCTATATTGAGATCCGACGTCAGCGAATTGATAATTCAGTGCTGTAGGATCAATATTTCTCCAAAAAACTTCTAGAAGTTCTTCGTATGAAACAACTTTAGGATCAAACAATATTTCTACAACCTCAGCATGACCGGTATTACCAGTAGTAACTTCTTCATAAGTAGGGTTTTCAACTGTTCCACCCATATATCCAGAAGTTGCTTCAATGACACCTTCTAAAGCTTCAAATGGAGGCTCCATGCACCAAAAACATCCACCAGCAAAATATGCTTTTTCGTAGTTATTGTTCATAATCTTCACACTTTCTATTGACGAACATGAAACAAATAAAAGTAAAACCAAGACTTTTAATGTTTTCATATATAAATAATAAACGATAGGTTATATATCAATAACCTATCGTTTACATCAGCCTAGTTAATTACTCTACAGAATAGTTACCTATTGCATCTCCGACACCAATCATAAATAGCGGATAAAGTATTACTCCACCCAATATAAACAAAGGCGCAAAAACAGCTGCTGGAACGAGTCCAAATAGAGTTAACACCTGTACAGGCATAATTATTGCTGCAAATATATTTCCAATCAATTGAGTTCTACTGCTTAATTGATTACCTCTTCTCTTATCAGTTCTTACAAGCAAAAATACATACATTCCATAAAGGAAAAATATTGTATTTGTTATTGAGCCTGAAATTTCTGAGATAGTATCAGCATTTAAAATTGAATCAAAAACACTGTTGCTATTAAATACAGCTCCTAGTGCTAAAAGCATTTGGACAGTTACAGCAACAAATAAAACATTGTGCATATGATTCAAGTCAAACGTTTGTTTTACATCAAAAACTACCCATACTCCTAAAAGAACACCTGTAGTTAAAAATGCAATTACAAAGTTTAAAATTGAAGTCACTGTTCCCCATGTTGGGTCGAATCCAACTGTATCAGGACCAATAACTACCGCAATGATCACAAAATTGCTCAACACTGCCACTGCAATGACTCGCGTCAGCATTTTGAGATTTACTATTTCGTCTTTAAATGTTTCCATTAATTCCTTTCTGCTCATATATTAAGAAAAAAATCTATGCGAATCTTAAAAATATGTAAATAATTTGTTAACAAAAAACACTTTTTTTAACTCCGATTTAGCTTTAAAATGGAATTAATCCTTCGACTTTTATAGCGGAGAGAGGAAATGAAAAAAACAGTACCTTATATAGTTAATTTAAAATCACAACGTGTTGTGTCTATGATGACAGCATATGATTATCCATCAGCAAAAGCAGTCTCTGAAGCCGAAATAGATATCATTTTAGTTGGAGATTCTTTAGCCCAAGTTGTTTTAGGACATGATGATACCTTATCTGTAACAGTAGACGAGATGTTACATCATGTTAAAGCTGTAACAAATGCAAAGCCAATGCCACTTGTTGTTGCTGATATGCCATATATGTCGTACCACATAAGCATTGAAGAAACTATTAAGAATGCAGGAAGATTTATACAAGAAGGAAAGGCAGATGCTGTAAAAGTTGAGGGTGGCTTAAAAAGAAAAGAAGTTGTTTCCGCATTAATTGATGCTGAGATACCTGTAATGGGACATCTCGGTCTTACTCCACAATCAAAAAATTTAATGGGTGGTTATAAAATCCAAGGTAAAACACTTGCGCTAGCCAAAAAGTTGTTTGAAGACGCTCTTTTATTACAAGAGCTTGGTTGTTTTTCAATTGTTCTCGAGGGAGTTCCTTCTATTGTTGCACAATCTATTTCTGAAAATTTAAAAATACCAACAATTGGAATAGGAGCGGGTAAGCACACTGATGGTCAAGTTTTAGTTATTAATGATTTAATTGGTATGAAATCAAAAGAATATATTGATGCAAAATTCGTAAAGAGATATGACGAACAGTATATTTCAATAGTCAAAGCACTAAAAAATTTCAAAACAGATATTGAAAATCATGTTTTTCCAACAGATGAACACTCATATGACATGGGATCTGATATTCAAGATTCTTTAAAAGAGTGGAAAAAAGAAATTAAAAAAATTCTGTCATAGCCTATATTTAGTATTAAATTAAATGGTACCTGCTTCAAAAGAAGCCACGTATAAGTGTCCATAGGAGAAATATGAATAAATATGACTTAGTCTCAATTGTGAGACCAACAGCAGACGATACAGTCGTCGAATCAATACACAAATCCATTACAGACGTAATTTCTAGTGGTGGGGGAAGTGTTTCAGAACAAGGTGTATGGCAAAAAAGAAAACTTGCCTACGAGATAGACACTTTCAAAGAAGGTATCTATACAATCACAACTTTTGAAAGCCCTTCAGAAGTTCCTGCAGAACTCGATAGAGTGCTAAAAATATCTGATGATGTCATTAGACACAAAGTCTTAAAGATGGAAAGCTAGAGGTAG